>Ga0307517_10002635_pt1 | contig 28615 bp, 28 predicted proteins | sample 23_EM_MG_FD_194515 | JGI IMG/M metagenome (GOLD analysis project Ga0307517, IMG submission 194515) | Populus trichocarpa ectomycorrhiza microbial communities from riparian zone in the Pacific Northwest, United States - 23_EM | ecosystem: Host-associated > Plants > Roots > Unclassified | place... | reverse complement strand
ATGCGGCAACTTAAAATCAAGATGCAACTAAAGAAGACGACTAGGGGGTTGAAGAATCGGCGGAATCTCCAAATCAGACGCGAGAGACGCAAGCTAGGATCAGGAGCAAAAAAGATGCGAGACATAAGAGCGGAGGCTTCAGAAGACGGGCAGGAAATATATGACTCGGGGTGTTGCCAGTGCGATGAAATTGCCGTGTATCGTGCGGTTCACTCACCTCGGAGGAAGGGGACATCATCATCTACTCTTCGATTCTGAATACCCAGGCCTTCTGGGGCGATCAAAATTTATGCAAGTCTTACCTGGCTAAGCCGATTGGGAGTCGTTTATATTCCCTCTAGGACAGATAGTGGAATTCCTGGGGGGAGCCTGAATCTGAACGTTGAGAGAAGACGGCGGTCTGTAATGAATTGCATTCTGAATCACAACAGTTTCCAAAACCTTGTACGCATTGGATGTTATCCGCTTGACAAGTAGCCTACCTTCCGTCGACTGTCTACGTCGCGCCTTGCTGCTTAGCGATTTGTCACAGATTTTCTCGGACGCATTGCAGCTTCACGAAAACATCAGGTGCATTTGGATAAAAGATGGGCGTACCCAAAGGACTTCCTTGACCTCTCTCGATATTCTTGATCCCTTCCTGCTGGCGGTTGGAGTCAGAGTTCAACAAACTTCGTTGACGGCTTGCGGCATGTGGTTGTGCTTCGCCAGGATGTAAGTATTATCCCCAGGCCCACAAGCACGGATATGCCCTGTTTCTCGATTGCACATGGAATTGTCCAGCGATCGCCAAAGGTTATCTTTATGAAATTGTCATTGAATGGTCTTCCTCGTCGCTCGACGTCCAGTCACCTGTGAAAGTTGTGTTGCATATCGGGCGAGCAGAGGATCAAACAGTCGAAACTGCCTTAACCCATACCCCTTGGTGGACAGCCCAGGCTATGGGTTATCGGAGATTATGGGATATGAGGGTTGATTTGGGTAGAAATTTTTGGTTGGTCGACTCCAAGGCTATGGGGTATTGGGGGTTATGGGCTAGTATGTTATGGGTTAGACTGTACCACTCACCTGCATGCTATCTCGGAGAAGCCGATTTCAAATAACTCCTTAGGCCTTATGTTCTAAGCCTCCTTTACATTCGGCCGCCCACACTTGACATTTGGAACGCGATGGTCCCCTGCACACCCTTGCCACACCATTTTTGGTGCAGTGTTTGAGGGAGTACCACATGGCGACTGTATGGTCACATTTCAAATCAGGGTTGTCATTGTTTCCTATCGCGGACGATCTTTTTGTATTAACTCAGACCCTTAATAGGTGGAGTTCTTCAAGGCATGCAAGAATCGCTTTCTGTATGCGTCTCGTTGACCTCAAGCAAGCGATGCACTAAACTCGATACAGCATCGGTATTTCGAGACCAACTGGCCTCGTTCACCAAAAGCGGCTTATAATGCCAATCTCGGACGGACTGTAAGCCGTGAACCGTGCATATCTACGGATGGGCAGAGGATCCCTCGTCCAACAGTCCATCAGTCTTCTGGTTGACTGGCGAAGCGGGATCCGGCAAGTCGACGATCGCTTATGCGTGCTACTTCGACGGACAGGATGCAGATGAAGAGGAGAGTGACGACGAAGGTGATGTTGTTCAGGATGCGCCGAGGATCTTGGGGGCAACCTTTTTCTGCTCGCAGGTGACGAGACAAAAGAAGAACATCATCCCCGCCATCATCGACCAGCTCGCTCACCATCCCCATGCCTTTGCCAATGCCCTGCTTAAGGCTAACAAATTCGACTCCGTTAACATCAGAGCCAGCCAGCTAAAAAATAGGATTTCATTTCTGAATAATGGACATACATATGCAACGTTCCGATCCTCCTTAAGCCACAGGGCCACTCTTTCCACTTCTTCCTCTTCCAGCCTTGGGCGGAGAAGACCGGTGACATTTCTTCTATCCCAGATAAACGGAATGAGACCCTACCTGTGAGTTAACACAATTAAAAGTAAGATACTTTGTGGATTAAGAAATATCTTTGGAGTGGCAGTTATTTTGTACTTTACGTCGGTTTCGAAAGATGCCTCCTCGAAAGCTTGGAGATTTGGGGATGGAAGTACGGACTATTGATTATCAGTTTGGTGATAATCATGATTCATGAACTGCTTTGTTTGTGAATGTTACCAGCTTTTCTTGTCCCCCTCTCATTTTGCTGGCAAACGCATGGATAACAACAAGAACAATGGGAGGACCAATCTCAAGAAGTATAGGACATACAAAGCAGCCGGTCCATCGACCTCAACTCCTTCAATGGCCAGCAGTGGCACGCAACCACCGACTACTACCACCCGTCAGGTAGCACCTGTACCCCAAACTCCAAGGCTTCCCGTTCTTGAGGTTATTTCCCCTAAATCAAAGGAAAAAGAGCTGCGTCGCAAAAAGCGTCTTTCGGGGCCCATCCCTGCAACAACTGGTCGTTCACCCGTTGTTCCTCAAACTCGCAGGAATCCCATTGATCCTACGATGGAATCACTGCATGGTAAACACCGCCCCCCAGCGCCAGTCCCTACAACAAGTGCCCTGCCCCAACCAAGCCAATTTCGTCAAACACCCGTCCCTGTTCCTCAAACTCCCAGGACTCCCATTCTTCCTACGACGGAATTACTGCCTCTTAATCAGCATCTTGCAATGCCTGTCCGAAAAACAAGTGCCCATACCCAACCGAAACAGTCTGGTCAATCATCCACTCCGTCTACTAACAGTCGAAATAACCCTTTTGAACTTCCGACTTACCTTCGTGCTCCAGCCCCAACGGCGCTTCTCCGTGGTGACCAGTCGTCTGCCTCATCACCTGAACAATCCAGTCTACAACAAATTTTACCACTATTAACCGTAATAAAGGACCAACAGACCACTATACTGTCACACAATGCTACCTCCGATCGTTCGTTACGAGATTTAGTGGCCAAGGTCGGGAAACTGAGCGAATGGGCAAAACAAAGGGATGAAGGAACCAAAGAGAGGGAGACCAAGGACAAAGCGAACGAAGAAAGGGAGAAGGAAAAATTGAAAGCCCTTATACTATTGGCCAAAAAAGTTGACGATGTTAGAAAACATGTCGTGGGCATCGAAACTGTGGTCGGGGTTAGTAAAGGTAATGACAGGATGACCATGCTTGACAGGTTGCAGAATATTGAGATGAACATAGAGGAGTGGTTAGAGAGAGCGAGGGACCCGGATGCAGGTGACTGACATATGCCTCTTAATATACGAAAACCCAATTAATGCTCTATTATAGCTATGGATCAACGTCAACCTCTGACCCCTTCGTCTTTATCTCCTGTGGCTCCTACACTCGTACGACATGAAATGGCTGTTTCGCCAATTAGAGTATCATCCAGGAGTCAGGCCGTATCTACGCGTACCCCAGAGCCGGTTTCAAAGCCAAAGTCGACCTTGGTCGATGTCTCCACGCAAGGTAATCAAATGATCTATTCAATCAAGGATCGTTTTCACCCACTCCCCTTTGTGTAGTTGACACTTCCACTTCCGACGAACCACCTACCCAGCCACAAGGATTCACAAATTGCGATTCCTTATGTGTGTCTTGTTCAAACAAACTGCACTCTCCCAGTTCGTTGTTCCTTCTCCCCCGCTTTCTATGGATCTAACTAGCATATAGTCAAAAGCGTCTCCACTCTTTTACATTCCATGAACGACGTCGCGATGAGCGACTCGACCGCTTCCGGTCCATCGCATTCGCTAGGAAAAGAAGTCGACAGAACTTATATGCAAGAGGGTCCTCTTTCCCTCCAAGACATCGACGACAGCCCATTCCAAACACAACCCAACGCCTCCAACACCACACAAGAAGCACCTTGTAAACTCTCTGACCCAAAAAATGAGAGTTCGTTAAAATCTAGGCCAGAGTCAGATAAATTGGCAGTTAGCTCGTTCTCGCCTGCAGACTGGACCAAAACGCCCACCCCCTCTGTCTCAGCTGTTGAAGGACCTTCTTCTTCGCGTGTTCCTTCGACCATACCCCCGAGCGGAAGCCAATCGTACACCCTTCCTCCTCTCTCAGAAGGCACCGTTGCAGCATTAAGGAAAGAAGTCTTGGTCGATCCGTATCCATTCCCACTGGAATCTGCTGGATTGGGTGATGGGAATAACTTGGTATTACCCGTAGGTGGTGTTGTAGGAGCTAGCATCGAAGCAGCAAAGAGGATGCCGAGCCCTGAGAGTCAGTGCGAGGAAAATAATGTGGATGATATTTACGATAGTAATAACCCTGGAGAACAAAGTATGCCCGAGGTCTGCGATACCCAGCTTCCAGAGCCCACGCGATCCCGCTCTCCCTCAGCATCCCCAACACCTCAACCCATGACCAGACAGGTAGAAAAAGAAACAGAAAGCTCCCCCATTAACCCTACGCGGGCTGACTCCACGTCGACCGACTCGTCGTTGACGTCCCTCAGCACTTCGGCTGCTTCCAGTGTGGAGGAGTCTAGCACTCCTCGAGCACCTTCCACTAAACAAATCCAATATTCCACTCCTGTTGCAACACTTTCCCACCCCCTCATATATCCAGCGTCCCAAACGTCTAACATTACTGAAGACGAGGTTACTGTCATGGATCTGGTCATGGATGCGCTTCCTACTTCGCCTGCCCCTGCCCCATTATCAAAAACCACATTCTCACCAGTCCTCGGGTCTGCGTCGACATTGGTTTTGGTGTCTCCAGAACCAGGAAGGACTCGACCGATCAACAGTCCTCGAAATGACGATCCTGCAGATAAGGAGAATCTGACGAAGCTTCAGGAATGGTACAGGGAGCAACGAATGAAGGTCCTGAGTGTGCAGGAGACTGAGGACAATTCTATTACGACCCGAAAAGATGACGGTGGTCCTGAAAAGGCTGATTCGATTCCGAATCCTGGATCTCCGGTCACTTCGCCAAAGGGTCATTCGACGAATCAAACTGATAATGTTTCTGGGAACGACCATATCACTATGTCTCCGCTGTTTACTGAGCCCAGTGTGACTCCTCCCAAGCCTGAAGGAAAAGTTGTCTCTGAGCGCCCAGAACCTCTTTCGTCCCTCAAGAAACTTGTCGAAATCGTGAAGGACGACGACGTGGATATAGTACCATTGAAGCGGAAATGCAAACCTTCTGTGAAAGTTGGTCCCGAGAAGGGTAAGGAAAAGCCAATTCCGTCACTCACCCAACAACCCCCGAAAGGAAGCCTATTAACAACTCAGAACAAACGCCAACCAAGTAAAGCCAAGACAAGAATCAAAAAGCGCAAGATTTCTCAAGAACCCACAAGGATCGAGATAGACCCAGAAGATGAGGAAGAAGATCAACCGCCTTTGAAGCGGGTCAAACTCCGATTGAACAAGACCCCGGCTAGCAAGGTGGCAACGTCTGCGAAACCGAAATCTGTGACGATCGTACCACCTGCGAAGACGCCGATAATAGGTTCAGAGGAGGACGAGGAAGAAGATCAACCGCCTTTGAAGCGGGTCAAACTCCGGTTGGACAAGACTCCGGCTAGCAAGGTGGCAACGTCTGCGAAACCGAAATCTGTGACGATCGTATCACCTGTGAAGACGCCGATGAGGAGAGTTAGAGATCACCAGCCAAGGACTGCGAGCGTTGCTTGGCCAAAGCTGGACAACCCTGTTTTTGATCAGGTAGGCAAGAAAATAGATCTTTTATAAAGACTTTCAACTTTTTTCCCATGATCTAGTTTATAGAGTGCGATGTGTTAGTATTTTTTTTAAAAATCCGTTTCCCTTCCTTGGTTGCTAAACAAATTGTTTTGGGGTAGTTGTGAACGATGGTACCATGTAGGCTGCGTTGGTATTCATCCTGACGACATACGGCTTTCGGCGTCTGAGATATATCGATGTCCTCCTTGCGAAGCTGGGGTTTCAAAGTATGTTTCTTTTTCTCGTTGCCTTTTATTTTATATGCAATCCATTTCATCTTCCAGGGAAGGCGAGTTACCTATGTCAAAGCTTCAATCAATGCTCTTCATGTTAATGCACAACCTCCTTCAGACTTGACCCCAGTCAAGAACACTCAAGGTAATAAACATGATGAAGCGTGTTCACGACCCAAGTGTCTTTGTCCGAGAAGGACTCGGAGCATCAAGAAGGAAACCTCATTTATTGTGGAAAAATTTGTCGGAATGGTGAAGAAATCCGTTGGTGGACGAGGTATAAAACTGGTGTACCTCGTCAAATGGCTCGGGTGAGTTGAACTTTTTTGTTCGAAGAAAGAAAAAATAAACGGTCATTTAACTTTTTAGATACGACTATAAAGATGCTACTTGGGAAGAAGAAGCAGTGATGAGCCTGCCCGACCCTGGTATTTTTGTCGAAGAGTTTGAAGAAAGAGCGAGGAAAGAAGGGATTGACCTCTCGGAGTGTAATAATTCAGAGGCTGCGTTGCTCAGATGTGCCGTTGAGGCGGGGTGGAAACGGAATGGTGTTTTCATCGAGAAAGAAACCTGATCACCTTCATCATGTTGAAATTTTTGATTTTGATTCTCGTTCAATAGTTTTCCTGCAATTGCTTTGGTACTTATATCATGATACAGGCGTTGAATTGCTCATTTGATTTTTCTTGATCCTTTATGAGTGGATAACAGCTCTTTCTCGAAGAGTGGACCCCGCACTATTCCCGCTGCTAGCTTGTTGGTCGTCGTAACGATGACCACAGATTCGCGAACAGCGACGATGGACAAGACAATCAGCAGTACACTTTTTCTTTTTTTCTCCAATCTATTGGGGAATGCTTTGGAGACTTCTTGATAGATCGTGGTCTTGGCCATGATCACTGACTTTAGATCCGACTCGGACAGGACAGTGATTTTGGTATGGGATAAGCACATTGAGGAATACATAACAAGAAAGCGAAAGAGGTGCAAGGTCAATCGAAAAGACCAAAACCCTAATAAACCGTCGATGAGTATTTAACCAACCAAAATCAAAAGACACGAGCGCACCATATCGTCATCCGACTCTTCCTTCTCTTCCTCCTTCTCCGGCGCCTTTTCTTCGGCTACGGCCCCAGCACCAGATGGGACCGCAGGTCCCGTTGCTGTCGCAGGTGCACCTCCTCCTGCACCAACATTTGAGAGTAACTCCTTCACATTCTTTCCTTCTAGTGCTTTTGCCAGAAGTGTTGCCCAGATGGCTTCCATCGCGACACCCGCCGCGTTAGTCAGAGTGAGGATTTTATCAGCCTGCAGCAAGAGAGTCATCTTGGCAATGGATGATCGAGTTATTGAATACGATTGACCTACAGTAATTTCAATGCCATCATCGGCCAAGATGAGGGCGGCGTATGTTGCGGAAAGTTCTACAGATGCCTAATGTGCAAGTCAGTAAATTCTCCACAGAGTTTCAAAAGATAAGAATCGCACCATTTACAGCCGTTTCGTCCAGGACAGCCTGGACAGGCTCTCTTTTTTTTTTTTTTCTCGAGCTGGGCATCATGTGATCTGGTCCGGATCACGGATCAACGGACCGGGATAAGTACCCAAAACTGGACTGAACCATTTCGGGACTGCAGATCTTGTCTTCCAGTAAGTATTTCAAAGTCTGACGGCCGAGCTCGGATAGATGGATTTCGGAGCTGAGTTCTTTGCTTTCGACCCCTCTGGTCTAATATCAGTATCATGTAAACTTCTCAGAGACGATGCTTGCGTGCAGGTTAAAAAACTGATGCCCGCAGAGATGAACCCCATTAGAAAAATTACTTGTACATAGTACTGCTACGTATTCAAAGTTGAATGCATCTTGGGAACCCAAACCGAATAATCAGGAGCCGACGAGTAGGAGGTTCTCCTCTCGAGTGCTAAACATCTCGCTTTTCGTCAATAATTGTCGTTCCAAATCGCCCGACAAGTCAATATCGTGCAACTGATTCAAAAGATACGTGAGTTGTCCTCCATGACGTCTATCCTCCAGATCGGGTGGGGAATAGTATAATATTTCTTTAATGCGGTCCATGAATTGATTGTGTCGGGTGAAATTTACAAGGTGCTGATTGTCAACTTTGACTGTAAGCGGTTGACGGACCACCTTGTAGAGTTCCTTTAAGTGAACAATCAACCAGGGAATACAAGTGCCCATTTCCTGAGCTGTTGCAGCGGACCGGATTGCCTCATAGTAATTCGAATGCGGATGAAAAATGTTACATATCACTCGGAGTTTGGCCTGAGTTTTCCTCGACACGCCCTTCCATGCTGTCATTGTCGCCTCCAAGTTTCCAACAACAGCGGATTGAAGGGCGGTGGAGATCGCCGCGGTTGATGAAAAGTTTCGCATCGAGTAGCACTCCTGGAGCAAATTGTTAGATGACCACGGGATGTGCTAAAGAATATTTGCGACTTACGAAAGCTGTTTTGGTGAAAAATTTAAAAACTTCCGATTGACTCGAGACAGTGTCATAATAAAGGATGGATTTGATGACCCATAGGCTGATTTTTTCATTTGTTGTGATGTATTTTCTGACTCTGTCCGATGGACCTTTTGATAGGTGCTGAAGGTAGTCGAAAGGTTGCAAGGCCTTGTAATTATCGCCTTCAAGTAGACCGAGGGCTAGGGCAAGGCCACGTGGCGTGATATCGGAGGTTCGGAGGATGGGTTCCTGCGATTTTGAAGCCCGCACAAGTGCAGGTCCTGCCACCTGAAATAAGTAAATGTGGTCAAGATTTTGTATGGAATTTTTTAGTTTCGAGGTATCCATACCTTGAGGTCGATCAGTTGCCGTGTTTCTTTCGCGATAGAATCCAGGGAGGGATACAATCGAATTACCTCCTCACAGAAAATTTTGATTCTGTAGAGCAATTCTTCATTTGGGGAGAAGCAGTTGGACGACAGCCAGAATACAATGAACACGAAGATTCTGGATTTACATGAGTATTCAGGGCAAGAGATAGCAGGGAAGAGCGTACGTATATTGCGTGCTGCATCCTTCATTTGACGTATGCGGTTCCTCAGACAGTCGACGTGAAAGAATATTAAATAGATCCTCGGGAGTGGTCAATTCGGAACATGCGGTGAGGAAGGTGTCACGATAACTGCTGTGTCCCGGCATGCCTTACAAGTTGTGAGTCTAAACAAATGAGTAGACAAGGAGCGTTCTCTGCTCACCAAAGCCAATAATGAGGATCTGTACCAGACCTTCCAGGGTTCCCAATGTGACGGCGCCACCCCTGACATGGAAAGTTCTGAGATGACTTTGAATAGCTTGCTCAATTGGTGATAGGTCATGAAAGGGGACGTTGGCGGAAATAATCTTAGACGACCGTGATGTTTCGGCCGTCAGCAGTAATACCCTCTGGTTCCAGTCGGGACTCGCTGAAGTTGCTTGATTACCTGGGCCGGCGTGTGAAAGCTGAGGTGTACAAGCTTGTGAAGTTTCAGACGTTTGCCCAAATATTTCTTGGCCCCCATGAGAATGATCATCGAGAAGTGTGTCGACGGTGCCTTTGTCGAGTTGGGAGAAAAATTCAAAGTTGTTGGTAGAGGAAGAGGCGGAGGTGGCGTAATATGCACTTGTTGCGTATTGCGGCTTCGGTACGGACTCCTCAGCTTTATGTGGTACTTCAAAGTCTGGGAAGAGCGGTAACATAAGGCTGGTGCCGAATTCTCCAATGAGTGGGGTTCCTAGGAAATCCTCGAAGTGCGTATGTACAGATACATTCTGTGGTTTTTTATCGGCGAAGAGCATGGACTCGGATGGGTGCTCAGGACCCAATGCCTTCTCTTTATCGGCCACCGCACGATTGTACATCATCTCCGCATCTTTGAGACGGCCTTGATTGGTGTAGAGGAGACCCAGGTTGTTGATGGTGGAGAGCTTGGTTGGATGCTCAGGACCCAACATCCTCTCACAACCAGCCAGCGCACGATTGTAAATCATCTCCGCATCTTTAAGGCGGTCTTGGTCGCGGTAGAAGTTACCAAACGTTATGCAAGCTTCCAAAATGTGATCGCCCAAGTTAAAACTCTCCACGTCCCGCCAGATGGTATCTAAGTGTGCTTGCGCCTCTGGCCGTATTTTGTGGTCACTATGACCAATAGAACCCAGGTGAGATTGCAAATATGATATGGCAGTGTTAAGAAAGGTGGATTGCGAGCTTTTGTCCAGCCGCATACGAAGCCATTCGGACACCATAGGGTGAAGTGATACGGCGATTTCACTTTCATTGCAGTGCGAAAATTGAAGCAGCGACAGCTCCTGCATCTTCACAATGGCGTCTTCGAATTTTAAATGGTTCCAGTGACCACCTTCTTTGAAAATGGACATTGGAGAACTTGTCGGATTGCCGTCATCAGCATCGTTATTGAAGAGTCGTTCGCCGATGTTGACAGGATTGAAGAACGCAAAAAGCGTTATAACCTTCTCTAACTCTGCCGCTTGCTCACCAACGCCCAGCAACTGTAGCGACATTTCCCACGTGGTCAACAGATTAAGAGAAACCTCCTTCTCCTTGCCCGGTAACATACGCCGATACTGCCAGAATTGTGGAGTTTCCTGCATGACACTCTGCTTCCGTCTCTCGTACTCGGTCACAAAGGCTCTTAGGGGAAGTTGTCTCTTGAAAATATAGGCTTGCACCTGATCGATGGCCAATGGGAGATTTCCTAGTAGGCTCAAAATCTCCTCCGCAGCATCAGTATCTTCCCTTGAAGAGCCAAGCAGAAGCTGGAGGCCCTCTTCCTTCTCCATAAAATCGAGTTCAATTGACTGACCTAACTTTTTGGAAGCAGCGAGACGGCTGGTGATGAGAATAGAGCCATGGTGACTGGCTGGGACGAAACTAAGGATGCCAGGCAAGTCTTCAGGATTGTCCAGACCATCGAAAACTAGTAGCCAACGCTCACTCCATGTTGAGAGAACGTCATTGACTGAAGCGACTGCAGCATCAGGGTTGTCATGCACTCGATCAGGAAGCAGATGCTTGGCGGCTGCCTCCATCGAACTGTACAGGGTATGAAGAGAAGAAGCATCAAGCCAGAATATTGCTCGAAAATTTCCCGTGTCTTTCATGCGTCGGCAATATTCAAGGGCGAGTTGCGTCTTGCCCGCCCCACCCATCCCAATCAGCACGACAATTAATGGAGCCGAAGCGGTAGTGGCACAGTCAAACAGCGCTCGGAGGCGAGCATATAAAGTTTCTCGTCCGATGAAATAAGGGACACGAAGTGGAGGAATGATGTAGAAGGATTTGGCCTAAATCCGACGGTTCATAATATGAGCTAGCAAAGGGAGCGAGTGGGACTTACCTTTTGGTGTCCAACAGCGTCCGATTTCACTTTTCGCAATAACAGCAGAGAATAATTAAATTTTGCAATGCAGGTAATGCACGAATTTCTACACACCCTTGGATGGAGTCAGCGAGCCCTCGCCAAGTCCTTCAAGCAACATCTCAATCGAATTTACGACCTTGATGGCGTCCAATTTCACTTTTCGCAATAATTAAAATTTTGTAATGCAAAAGTAATGCACGAACTTTTACACACCTTTGGATGGAGTCAGCGGCACCTCGCCGAGTCCTTCGAGCAACATCTCAATTGACTTTACAACCTTAACGGCGTCCGATTTCACTTTCCGCAATAATTAAAATTCTGTAATGCAGGTAACACACGAATTTCTACACACCTTTGGATGGAGTCAGCGAGCCCTCGCCGAGTTCTTCAAGCAACATCTCGATTGAATTTACAACTTTCTTATACCCTGGATCATCCCTCGTTGAGAACTTCACCATGCTAAAGTGGTCGCCGTAAATGGTCCCGCGATTCTCCCGGGGGTCACCAATGATGGCCAATTCTCCAGGCACGACCTGGTCAATACGGTTAAGCCTAGGACTCCGTGTATAGGCGACGTGCTCACCTTCCCTATTCCTGTGATGTCCAGTCCCTCTGCAAAAGACCAAACTGACATCGTCCGCTTGTCCAGAATCCGGCCAAAACCATCCCCGATCCGATCGAGGGTTTGCAAGTCCCTTTCAAGGTCCCGAATCAGATCGGGAGGCGGGTTCTGTAGGGCCATCTGTGCAACGGAAGCCACCACTTTTGCAATCGAAGTCTCCCCGCTTCCCCTGTGAGGAGTGCCCAGGAAGATTATACCTCTCGTAACGGAGAAGATTTGAGCAACATGGGGGTGGGTATCCTGAACTTGATTCGAATAATGGAGTGCCTGCAAGGAAATCTGTTAGACTGGGAATTCGACGGGGAATTAGGCTTCAAAGGCGTACATCTTTCACTATCAGTCCGCCGAGAGAGTGTGCGATAAAGATGATGGGACGATCGTGCTATATGAATATGTGGGTGGGAATGAATTTCCTAACAACTGCACCGGACTCACTGCATCCTTTCTCCTCACTCGCGACAATTCTTGCAGCAAATTATTTGAGTGCTGACGAAGGGTATTCAAGGATGCGCGCCCATTCAGATCAACGATGTTTGCGTCGTATCCAAAGGTGAGAACACGGATGTGCGATAAAGCCTCCTCCTTCGATAACAAATCTTGGGGCCAACATACGTTGTCCTTGGTCCAGGTGTCCCTACGGTGACCGCCCAAGCCGTGAACGAAAACGATACTTTACTCAGAAGTCAATGAGGTGCATCGGTGAGCTAGATAGGGAGGAACTCACTCGGATGTGATGGGATCCGCGCCTTGAACTAGGATTTCGGAGTCAACGGGATGCGAGGAAGTGTTAAGAGTGCTACTAAGCGTAGGCACATCACCAGTTTGTCGAGGTTGCTTCTTGAAAATGCGAAACAATTTCATAAGAGGATAGTCGAAGTGCAGGAGAAACGTACGACAAACACGAGGCCATAGAGTTGTGTGCGGAAAAATAATATCAGTTAGAGTTGTGTGCGGAAAAGTAAACGCAACCAAATGTGATCTCTTCCCTGGGAATATTTCATGAATTCATAAGAAACGTGGGGTGGTAGATGTTGAACGTTGAACGTTGAAACCCCCTCCATTCATTCCAGGGGCACCGATATCCCTCACATTAACAGAATGTCGCTTTCCCCTCTCCCGGGCCAAAATTCCCAAAAACGCCCTGATCAAACTTTAGTTCAAGAAAAGTCTCGATTTCGATTGTCGGTATCAGGTTACATAGCCATTTGTGATTCAGAGCCGTCAGCCGTATTATGTTCAATCAGGAGTGGCAAAGAAGCTGGGTTTTGCCTGCACATGGTGACAAGACGGCGGTCGATCTCGCGGCAATACAGTGGTGGTTTTTTCATGGACTCGGCCGTAGCTGGGTGGTATTTCTTAAAACACCTCCTGTAAGTACCTAAATTCTACTAGATAGGATTTCGACAAGCAACTCTGACGGGCTCGCCGATGCGAAGGATTATGGTACTGCGCCTGTCATGACTAAGTACTGGCAACAAATGGAAATACCAGATATCGATGGAGGCTTTACGTCCAGTTATTGATAAATTCAGAGAAGGGGCGATGCGCATATAACTTATGAATATTGGTACTGTACAAAGCAAATATCAAAAATACACTGATGACCAAAAAAGAAAATGCAGGGTATCATAAAAGAGGGGGTATTATCAACATTTGAGGAAAACCGTTTCCACATTGGCGTTAAAATTTGGTGTATCACAACTGTCCTTCACCACCACAGTCGAAGTCACTTCTCCGCATTTCGTTCCATTCCGCATGACGGTGACAGTCTGACTTCCCAATTCCATATGCACCCGGTTTGTGTCGAGACCTGCCTGGGCCTGCGCATTGGTTATTTTATTCCCGGACTTGATCACCAATTGAGCTGGTGACTTGAGCATGCTGATGATGGTGACTTGATCGGGGACAATATCGTAACCCAGAATTCGATCTTTTTGCCCTGTGCAAAGGGTTTTGGCAGGGAACGGTCGATGGTGGAATACTACCATTTCGGTATCGATATGCTTTGTGGTGACGGAAAGTTCTTCCGCCTTGAATGCCTTGGTGAAGGGGATATTCAACAGCCGCCACCCATCGTGTTTGAAACCTTTGCACCATGCTTCGGATCCTCCGGAGAATTCATCGTCTAGGGATTTCGAGATGTCGTTCTGGTAATTGCTTTCGCCATAGTCATTCCATGAATATAGCTCGACCAAGTCGATATGAGCTCCGGGTTTATCAGAAGCAAATTTCAACATTTGGTTCCATCTTGTTACCAAGAGTTCGTCCGACTTGAAAATCCAATTTTTGGGTGGGGTGACTCCATTACCGCTGAAGTCCGTGAAAGACCAGGGGGAGACCAAGGTCGCGTAGGCTTGTCCCTCGGTCAACTCCTCTTCCATGATATAATCATCCACCGTGCTCGAATTGCCATCGATCGGTTTGTTGTCTCGAGTCGGCCAAGCGTTCCAGTTGAGAACGCCATCGATTCCCGGCGGGATTACATTGGGGGGGAGGTGTGGCACCACGAATATATTGGGTACACCATCTTTCACCTTTACCCAGTCCACATTTGCTCGAGCGCCTCCGTCGAAAGTGGAGACAAGGTACTTCCCATCGTATTTGTAGTGTCCTGGTTGGGTGGCGTATTTTTTTAGCGTTTCGATGACATTCTGTGTATCCCAGCTAGCGACGGCAAGATCGAAACTGAAGCAAATCTTAGTGAAGTAGTTTGGGGCGACGGAAAATGCGAGGTCCAATTGCGTCTCCGTCCAAGAATCTCTCCCGATGTTGAACACAAAGGAATCGATGCTTGCTTTCGAAGCGAGGTCGAAAGTTTGTTCCCAGTCTTGTTGTTTATATGAATTGACGTTGCCGAGAATGAAATGGCTGAGAACAGCTCGGGAACAGGTAGCGTCAAGAGAATGGAGGGCCACGACGGAAAGAATTATTATCAAGTCAAGTGTCGCGAGCATGTTTGTGACGGGGGATAGTGGGAGTTCTACCTCTTGATAATAACTACGGGCACGCTTCTTATTCATCGGGATATACTACTCACTGTAGTTGTCGCAACGGCATCACTTTGTGAAACGCCCATAGATGGTTGCCACCCAAGGTTTCAAACCCTCAATTGCGGACGGAGTCATCTTGCCTACCTCCGTCGTCTTCACAACGAGTCGAATGCTCGAGTACAAAGTCCAACGCAGATATGTTCAATATGCATATGGGTGATTCATATCTGCGTTTGACCAGGACCGACCTACGTCAATGCGTACTATTCGATACCCTATCGATACCCATTGGCATCAGCAAACCACCGAGGTTGTTTGAACTTCACGTGCCTGTCACCATCACTTCACAATTTGATTTAAATTGGAAATAATCATTCTTGATTTGTGGTCGACCGTCGTCTACTACATCGTTCACTGCATGCCGAACCGTTAGCACATTTGCATTTAATATGAAAAATGGAAACTTCAAACCTTGCAGACTTCGTCACTTCAACCGGGACTAAACCGCATGCAGATTCGGAATTGTGGATTGGTGGAACCTGATGTATCAATTTCTAGGAACGAATATTTATCGTGAGTTGCGGCATCAGGTTCCCTCAATGTCGCCTTAGCTTGGTATCCAACTGGATATTCTGTAATCTGCAGGGCATGTCGTCTATAGTCGTACTACCATCATTTTGCGTAAGGACGACAATGATACCATGGGGATAGTGTTCAAATCTTGTTCGAAAAAATTGTGAACCTGAGATCATTTGATAACCCTATAATGGCATTCCTCACCCAAAGAAGGAGAAGTCCGTTTTTAAACATGTAGGCAGGGATTTATGAAGTTGAAGTTGACAACGACGGCTGGCCCCCTGGAGTTGACGACCTTTCAAATAAGGTAGCAGCTGCAGCACACAGCGAATGTAAAAGTCCAGCAACAGATCGGACCTAGTCAGAGTCTCTTAGAAGATATGGTTGACTGCCCACAAGTGGGATTCCTCCGAGGACCAGGGGGAGCAATAAATGTTGAGGTTTGGTATTTCTTGCCATAGTCGGAGTTCATTCCGTCTACATGAGTGTTTCCAAATCAGGTGTGTTGCTTACAGTCCCATCGTCCAATGCATCTAAATCGTGAACCGACAGCATGTGGTCACGGTTGAGCTAACAATTTGACCAGAGAAGTTGGAACTTGGCAAACACAACGTACTGGTCAACCTCAACAACCCACCAAGGTTATTCGGAGCTTCGATCGAGTGCCTAGAATGTGGCACCGTTGATGACTTGTTCGAGTCAGCATGAAGTTGTCTTCCGCTCGACCGGCTTCGCCATTGTCAACGACGACGAATTGACGAAGAGTGTCATGTGAGGATGCAAATGATTTACGTCATAAATCACCCAAATGGAGATAGTCTAGACATCTCAAATAGACCGTGTTCGGTTCCTTGCACCACATTCTCTCGTCCGACTTTCAACCATGTACGCCCCTTACTCCTTGAATTTCAGAAAATTAACAAATATCCAGGTCTGAGAGCGACCAGCAGAATGTGGCTAGGTCTGCCACAACCGCCTCCTTTGTGTCAGCTTTGGTACTCAACAGTGCTGTCTTTGCTATCGAAATCGGTCTTTTCACGCTCCTGAGGCCTTATTTCAAAGCCATATACGAACCCAGAACATATGTCCCTCCTCCTGAGTGCGTATCCGATATTTCTCTTAATTCTTTTCCACTAAAGGTCTCACAGGAAGCGTGTTCAGCCCCTTTCACGACGGGCCCTTGCCTGGCCCTTCTACCTCCTAAAAGCAGACTATAGAGCCATTATCTCCCACAATGGTCTAGATGCCTACTTCTTTGTTCGATTCCTACGCGTTTTTATGATCACTCTTGTGCCCATATGGGTCATCTCATGGATTATTCTGCTTCCTGCAACTTCGGTGAATACCAGTGTCGAGGGGCTGAGTGGGTTAGACATGTTTACGTTTGGGAATGTGGAGCCGAGTAAGAGGATACGATATGTTGCCCATTTGATTTGTGTCTATGGATTTACTTGTGCGTGCCCTTTTTATCCTGGTATTTTTTTATTTATCAGTTCCGTCATATAGTTTGGATTTTCTATGTCATCCGCCGGGAGATGGCCCATTTCCTGCTAACGCGTCAACAACATCTAATTGAGAAAACCCATGGGAAATCGATACAAGCTAGAACTGTTCTCGTTACTGGTATCCCAAAGCGTTACCTCACTCACGAAGCACTCTACAAAGTATTCAATTCGCTCCCTGGTGGCGTCAAGAAGATTTGGATTAATCGGTTGGTTACTTCCTTCCCTTCTATTGATCGTTGCCTCATATGTTGAGTTTACAGAGACTTGAAAAACCTTCCTGACGTGTACGACCGGCGAATGGATCTGACCTCCAAACTTGAATCTGCCGAAACTGCGCTCATCATCAAATCTTCGAAACTCCAGCTGCAGCCCTCTGGAACCACCCCTCCCAAGACTGATCAAGATGTTGAAGCTTCACCTACGAACTCTTCTTCGAAAGACGTGCCTACACTCCCAGAAGACCAGAGACCTCATCACAAGCTGGGTTTCTTGGGATTGTTCGGAAAGAAGGTGGATACGATCAATTGGGCGAGACAGGAAATTGCGGATTGTAACAGAATACTGGAAGAGGGCAAGCAAAAAATCGGGGGCTATGATGAAATAGACTTTGGCGGGTTTGTGGCCGATAATGAAGAGTCAGACTTAGGTGAGACCGATGATGGAACAATGACAGAAGAGGGTACATCCACTTCTGTGGGGGCTATGTTTAACCCGAAGGTCGTCGGGCAACAAGCTAAGAATGTCGTCGGGAAGGCCTCCAAGTCTGCTGTCAAGGGTGTGATGGAGAGCAGTAAAGTCCTCAAGGAGCGGATCACTGGCCACGTCGTTGGTAGTGAAGAAGAGTACCCGAGGTTGAACAGCGCGTTTGTGATGTTTAAAAAGCAGGTCGCGGCTCATGTGGCGGCTCAGGTCGTTGTTCACCACGAACCATATCGAATGAGTAGGTCTTTTTTTTTTCATTGCCTCTTGAAAGATTATAAATTTTCCGAATAGCTAATCGTTACATCGAGGTTCACCCTTCTGATGTTATCTGGGCCAACCTCAACCTCAATCCATACGAGATGAAGGTCCCCTTAATTTCCTCATTTTTGTTAACCTTTCATTGATGCTTTCAATCTGTAGATCCGCATCGCCATTTCTTATGCCATCACAGCGGCTCTTATCATTCTCTGGACGTTCCCAGTCGCGTTTATTGCCTCCATCAGTAATCTTTCCGCGCTGTGCACCAAACTCAGTTGGCTCTCTTGGCTGTGTGATCTTCCGCCACCAGTTCAAGGCATTATACAGGTCAGTAAATAACTTCTTCCGGATGGGAACCATGGAGCGAGTTTTAGTCCTCCTTTTCGCATGATGGAGGATGCTTTGAATTTATGATTGTCCCTCGTCTTGGACCGTGTTGAACATATTCTTATGGGTTTCACAGGGTATCCTCCCTCCAGTTCTCCTCGCAATTCTAATGATGCTCCTTCCCATTATCCTGAGGCTCCTTGCAAGGTTTGAAGGCATCCCCAAGTACACAGGTTTGGAGTTAAGCTTGATGACACGTTACTTCATCTTCTTGTTCGTCGTAAGTTTTAACCTTCTTTTTTACTTTCTAATTCCTGCATCGCTGACACATATATAGCAATCTTTCATCGTTGTGTCGCTCTCTTCTGGGATTGTTGCCTCTATTCAAAGTTTCTCGAGCAACCCAGGCGAGATTCCCACCACCTTGGCACATAACCTTCCCAAAGCATCGACTTTCTTCCTCACGTAAGTCATTTCCGATAAGGCATTTTCTCTATAACCGACTCCTTACATATTCACTTTACAGTTTTATTCTCCTCCAGGGTCTTTCTGGAGTTGGAGCAGGTTTCCTTCAAATTGTCAGCTTGATCATATACTATGTCAAGCTCTTCATCCTTGGAAGCACATCGAGATCGGTTTGGTCGATTAAGTTTATACCAGGACAAGTGGCATGGGGAACATTGTTTCCCAACATTACTCTATTGGTTGTTATCAGTGAGCTTTCCATTTATATTCTTGTCGTTCGTTTAATCCCTCCACCCGTAGCTCTGGGATATTCCATCATCTCCCCTATTATCAACGGTCTTTCCCTCCTCACATTCTTCCTGTTCTACCAACTGTATAAGTACCTCTTCCTCTACGTCTACCAACAGCCCTCTACTTCCGACACTGGAGGCATGTTTTATCCCAAAGCACTGCAGCACATTTTTGTCGGATTGTACATCCAACAAATCGTCCTTTGTGCGTTTTTCTTCTTGTCAGGGGGTACGATAGGAAAGGTATTGGGAGCACTGATGATTGTATTGCTTATTGTGACGGTGAGCCCGAACCTCTCTCTTTGTCTTCGATCGTTGCTTAAGAGTATATGAACTTTTTAGGCCGGGTTCCATGCAATTCTTAACAACTCGTATGAACCTCTGCTTTTCGCTCTTCCGTTGAGTTTACAAGACAAGACGTACACCCAACCGATGCAGTCCACTCAAAATGCCGATGAAACAACCTCGGCTGGTAAAAAACCTGATGACAGACCAAGGGATGAAGAATCGACAGCGCCTCTCCGTGCAGGGCCAGAAGCGGCGGCTGCGGCTGTGGCGAATTCTGGTGTCAATGATGGTGAGGATGAGATTGAAGAAGAACAGCGGAATAAACGGGATGGTTCCAAGAACGCTTTGACGACGCTTTCTCAACGGGAGGAGGAAGAGCAGAATTATGGATTCTACCACCCTGCTGCGTCTCGTCCTCAAAGGATAGTCTGGATCCCGGAAGATGAGTTTGGAGTGAGTCAGCGCGAGGAAAGGGCATGTGAGGAGGCGGGGGTGAGGGCTTCGAGTACGAATGGGTATGTGAGGATTGTGAATAGGGAAAAGGGAAAGGTGAAGGTGGATGTGAAAGGTGGACCACCGGATTTGATTGGGGTTGTTATGTGAGTAAGCTCCTGTGTCGGGGTCATTTCTTAGTTTTTCTTTTGGCTTCACTCTTCTTTTTCTTTCTACGTTCCCAACAACTGGTTTTGAAGCTTCAAGGATTTGCCCCATCTGCCATTTGATTTCTGGTACCATAATTTCTACTATTATTACTACAGATCTTCTAGGTTTACGGAATGTATAATGTTTTTTTCAATCGGTATGTCTAACGGTTTTCATGAGAGATTGTGTTGCGCGAATGATGGCATCACTATTACTTCAAACCTGTTATCTGAACTCTACCACATCCTTAAAACATCAAACTGATTTATGCAGTCAACAACGTCGAGTAGGCAGCACGACTTTGGGTTGGTTTATGTCCCCTGATCCCAATATCTATGCATTGGGAACCGTGACATGAACCTTGGTACTAAGTGAAAATCGAGAGTACAATCGGATGTCGACCTGTGATAGAATGCTGATATCCACCACTAGGGTGAGTATGCGACGTTTCTTTCGTTTGCCGCCTAACTTTCGAATTAACGTGGCACTGAGTACTCACGTAATCTTTTTGGCCATCGCCACTTGATCCCACCATGAGGGTATTAAGATCTCGGAATCATTTATCACCTCGGACTTGGAGGTGTGTATCTCATGGCTGTAAAACGTCGTCATTAATAAGTACCCATGAAGTTCGTCGTCCTCCTCCTCCCATGCATATGCAATCCCACAGGCTACTTGAAGTCACTCAGGTAATATCGCCGGCTACACCCTCGCCCCAATCTGTATCCTGTTCAGGACTTCTGAATTTTGGCTGCTATCGACGTCGTTTCGTAACAGACGCCAGTCCAACCAGCGGGGACAACTTCCCGCCATACCTGATTGCGATCATTGCTATTAGTATGGCAATCGGAATATTTGCTTCTGTCATTATCTCGATTGTTCGCTGCTCGAATCGGGCCTCATCAGACACAATTACCGCAAGTCTGCTTTTTTTCCAAAGTTCCGAGTCGTGGTTTGCTAATTTGAAAGGTTTTCTGTAGTCGGATAATGAGGTGAACCGAACCAATGGCGATGGAACGGCAAACGCGGGCTCTCGTCGCCGACATCACGATGCTCACAACCTCCATAACCAAACGATGTTGATGAACAACCAGATTGCCATGCAAAATATTGCAACTACTAGTAGTGCGCCAGCATCATGCAACGGAGGTGGTGCGTGTTGAAGAAAATCCGAATTCATAAAATTTGGACTGTGTACGTCCATGCTTTCCTGAAAGTATAATTGCTGACGAAACTGTAGTCATAGACAACGTGTACCTTCGACTAGGCTCGTGGTCAACTAACAAGGCGAATGAATTTGCAGTAATGCTTTCTTCAAGAATCAATTCAGCTCGCTGTCTTGAGAGGACATAATTCGCAAAACATGTGAGCAGCTTGTCACTTTGAGACAACCCGAGTCGATGAACGAATCGAACTTGTCAAATTCAAATGCAACCTCTCAAATTGACCAATTTCTGGTCTTACCACCTGAACTCATGCAAATCGTCGCCGCAGTAAGAACCAACAGAAGTTCCGTTTATCCCAATCGTCTCGACAACTCACATCTCCTGCTCTGTTCCGAAAGGTCGTATACTCTCAGGACGTGCCTCGCTGCATCCAGAGGCTTAACGAGACGAGTGGGTAAAGTGATCCAGTTTGTCGAACGCTACCTTCTGCCTTACATTGATCCATGACCGCTTATATGAATTGAGTGGATTCAGAACCTCTTCGCTTTCCTACCAAGTCTGGAGTTTCATTACAACACTCCTCTTCAGCACTTCACATATTGGGTTCCCTGTGAAGCTTCAGAGAACGTTCACAAACGAGTAATGTCATCCTGATCTAATCTTGCCATTAACCATCATGAGCTGACCGTCATTCTCAACCCTCGTCGAACTCGAAATTTACTAATGCTCGATCATTAGGACCCATCTGTAGACCCGGAAGTTCGTGGGTATTGATCAGGTTTTCTTGGACACTATTCTGGATATATTTCCCTGATTTTTCGAGAGTCCGATGGAGGTCCTCGGTGACTTCACTTAAACTGTAGAAAGTGCGAGGATCAACAAATTCATGCCGTGCACAGGGTTGAAGTGTTGAAGGTGGAACCAATACCATGTCAGGTTGGCCCGAAATTCTTCAGAAAGAAATACCCTGATACACAAATGACGTTAAGAATCAATTCAAATGATATAGTATTATTCTAGTGAGAGAAACTCCGGTGCATTCCGCCTGCCGAGTTGAAAAAACCACCTTATGAGCTCACTGGAATGAGAGTAGTGCACAAATAAAAAATCGACAAACAATACCTTCGGAACATATCGAAGAGAAAGCGAAGGAATTCTTGATCATAATTAGTGTTGTAGATCCATAATGTGCAAGGGGCATAAGGCAGCTGACCTTTACTTCCATCTATCAGATTGGTGGGATCCCTTGTTGGCAAACTACTGGCACGATTTGAGGTGATCGGGGCGCCTTCAACACCTCTAGACAACCCAAAGTTATAATAGACTGTGAAAATAGTCCTTCAACCGTTCAAAAAAATGGGCATGGGGTACTGCTCACCTGTTGGGGTAGAGTGGAGGCTAGTAATGCTCTCGGTATCCTGGTTACCTTCAAACGAAGACACCAGTGGCTGTGGAGTGTAAACGCTTGGATCATTAGATTCGGTGGTCTGACTTGCGGTGCCACTTGGTTGAGCGTGGCTGGTGTTATGTCTTCGATATTGTCGCAAACTTTCGCTCCAAGGAGTACCTACGAAGTTATGCTCATTGAAATAAAAATACCAGTAGAGAATCCTCTAGCTTACCAGACGTCGGGGTCGAAGTGGCAGAATTGACCATCATGCAGCTAACCAGATCGCCCTGGGGATTGGCTGAATAAGTAAAGCCCTGGACCTCTCCATGGAATATAAAGATGGGTCCCGACCCAGTGGGAGGAGAACGATTGTGAATATACAGCTCTGACATGGGTGAGGGTGAATCGTGAGACTCAGAGAGACTCCTGGCATCTTAAGTAGTGCTGCTAAGAAATTTATATGCAAGGATGTGCAATTTTCAACTCGATATTGAGCGGGGATAACTCTTTGAAATTTGATATGACCCATAGTAATTGAGTCACAAGTACGATATGCACAATTTGGACAACTGAACGGATTTTGCATCAACGGTCACTTCGGGTCCAGGGAGGGGTGGTGAACATACATTCAGTTGATGCATTCTCGGACATATGTTCATCACCCCCTTAAGGAAACCTTTCAACTGAATGGCGTCGAAGAACCGGCTAACTTGTGAACCGGACTGCCGACGGCCAGGGCAGTGCTATGAACACTTGGAGAGTAGGACGTGGTCGACCGCAACTTTTCGTCGTTTCTGGAGCTGTTTCCAATCACCAATGTCCGGCTTCCCTTGTAGGCTCTAGTGCCCTGTTCTCCCCAGCGGATGATTTATATTCTAATACGGCAGGGAGGGGAACCAACAACGTCGAACAGAAGTAAATAAATAATGTTCCAATGTAGAAATTTCTCCCGTGGTAAGTAGGGAAGAAATTACCTTACATAATAATGAAGACAACAGGGCAAGTGTCCAAGTATTCAGATATCAATTTGGCGGACATGCTACACATTCATTCGCTTTGTAAGTTGACCGCGAGTCTAGATGAAGGTACACGTTCGCCAGGCCCGCGAGCAATCGAGATAACAGGCACAAATATTCCGCACGGCATAATAGTAACAATCGCGATCAGATATGGTGGGAAGCTGTCCCCGCCGGTTGGACTGGCGTCTGTTACAACGACATTGATACGGGAGAAATTTCTACATTGGAATATAAGAAATATTTTTTTCTAGTTAGCTTCGCATAAGAAAGTCAACAGAGATGTTCCCCTCCATGGCGCATGAAAATACAACAGAGATGGTTTCCTTGCCTGCCGCATACCAAAATTCAGAAGTCCTGATTGGGGTGGCCAGCGATATTACCTGGGTAATTTCAAGTCGCCTGAATTCTGTCAATCAAGCTCACAAGGGGGACTGCATCTCTGCATGGGAGGAGGGGTTAAATTGGCTAAAGGCGACGAACACACGACCTTTCTCTGCGCCACCTACAGTAGGTATTGAAATATTGAGCGTTGATATTGCACCACGTGGAAATTAGGTAACATGGTGAGTCCGAATTGCTAGGAACAATTCACCACTTCTCGTAAATACGAATGGAGGCAAAGTCAAAGTAGGCGTCTGCGAACGCTTGTGGATTCTGGTTCACATGATCTTTCGCATTTTGGCTGATTTAGCAAATCGTTTGGACTCGTAACGAGGGTGAAACCTACCAACACACGTTGAGGGACATCCAGATTCTGAATATACATTGCCAGCCCAATCACCGCCTTATGGAATCAGACATTAGTTTGACAGTCGCAAATATTTCTGGAAGCATTGACATACATAAGGTTAGGTTGATCACGATGGTGTGTTCTTCGAAATGTGTCGAAAAGTCACAATTTGTGTCTGGGAAATAAGCTATTGGAACACCCTGTACCGGAAATAAATTTCACGTCTAGGGGAACTAATGGGGGACTTACCCAATCGGCAGGATCGACGAAATGTCTCCCTCTAGCAACGTCGTGAGGCACAGTTGGGTCGTACCTTGACCAGAACCATACTTTAAAGTAAGTAGGGGTGCGCTCGACGACGAACCTAGATATATTTTATTAGGCGTGCACAAGTCCTCATTGACAAGCAGGAAAGCGCACCATCCACCGCCAGCAGCATTGAACGGCGGGCCATAACTATTCACAGTTGGAAATTTGACGGAGCAACCCTGGTTAAAGTTGACCTGCCAATTGCAATCTGACGTAACAGGGATTCTGTCCAATACGAAGAACTGGAGTGAGCATCATCAAAATTATCGATTGAATCAAACAATTACCCTGTTTCTAATCTTGCTGGCGGCATCGTGCAACCTTAACATCACGATAAAACAAAAGATCATAATCAATTGATTGAAAGGCCTTACCTTCAGTTGTATGTAAAGTAGCGGCGTTCGGTGATTGATCATTGACACCTTCCACTATGTCAATTTCTCCCTAAATCGCCAAATCAACAATAAAATTTGGATTAGTAGTGGCCGCGACCAGGGCTTTACACACTCCTGTGGGCCAATCGGTTCCTTTGACTTCCCAAATTGCTGGCCAAGTGCTAATGCGACAAATGGTAAACATTGTGAAGACACCTCTTAGATCCTGAGAAATTCACCCGCAACCTTGTGGCATGTGACGAACGTCAAATCTGCGATAGTAGAGAGAATCTGCTTTGAGAGAAGTAGCATATCAACAGATTTAGAGCTTACATCGCGATGTGCTGAGTGTATTTCTTTTTCGATATGATCCTAACAGAGTCCCTTCCTGGACCAGCAGGATCCAGAACGCGAGTGGAGTCCGCCCGAAGAATGAAAGTGTCTTCGCAGGCGAAGGTAAGGTTGAGCTTTTGCGAAGTAGCTTTGTCTACGTAATTGCTAGGAATCGGTTAGCTCGCGAACAGTCCCCTGCAGGCAGTACATAAAACTCACACTCGGCCATGTGTTGGGTCAGATATTGCCTCCCAGTTGAAAAAATTATAAAAGTCCCATCCAGCGACGCTGTCTGTCATTGCATAATGGTGACCAGAAGAAACCACAGTAGAACTGGCCAATAGAAGGAAGCTCGGTGGAAGAAGATTCGAAATCTTCATTACGAGCTAGTCGGTTAGGTCGGCGAGGGAGGGAGACGAAAGGAGGCCGCCCTGGAGTTTTTAACTGGTACGTTCATCCCAGAAATTAACTTGAAGGAAGTTATTTTTGGATCAAAACTGTCCAATTTATTTACGTAAATTCGGGTTCGCAAATTTAAATCGGCTCAAAGCTACTCTCATCCAGCAAATTCATAGGCTATGTCATAAGGATATCTCACGAACTCGCAACATTTTGGTTTCCGGGTGGGAATTTAATTAAAGACTCGCTTCGAATTCTTGAACGTTGTCAACGAGACCTCATTGTAATATATATTAGTCGATCCATGCCATTCCAGCCCGGCCAATCTACTAACCTAAGCCGAAAATCACAAATGGCAAAAATAGGAGACTCTCACCACATCATTTTTTGTGCACAAAATCACCCAGAATGTGCTCCGGCAGGCTGCTTTAGTCTACTCTAAATTCTCTGAAGGAGTAGAGTATAAGGAAGGAGAGAAAATGAGTGACCAAATGCATATGTCTAACTCCTCCGCTCGATACGAGATATTCTGGCTTTGGACGAGGAGCTTGATGCGGATGAGTCTGTTGCAGAAGTTGTTGATGGAAGCCAACGCACAAACGATCCCGCATGACTCTGCAACATGATTGGCGGCAAGGGGTTCCTTGCCATGGTCACATATGGCATTGATTTTGAGACGCTCAACGTGCCTGTGGGAGAATGGGCGAGGAAGTCAAGATAACAAAGAAAGCCACTGACCTGGTACATTGACTGCAGTGTCACTCGCAATCTCAAAACAGGGATGAGGTGATGGTGGCTGGGCCACAAAGAGCCAGTGGCCGACTGCGGAATCAGTCAGGCTGTCAGATAAGCCAACCTTCTCTATAAAAAATGATGTTGAAGATTTGGACTTGACATGAGCGAGTGATGGAGATGCATGCTTAGCCACGGTCATGAAAGCAGAACCTGAAGCATCACTGGCACACGGAGGTCCTGTCGCTACAAAGTGACTCACACTGCGTAGCCACACTGGCGACAGCGGGAGGGATAGCACTCTCGTCACCCAGGCTTAGGGTGGATATGCGCCAGGATCCAACCTTACACGACTCCCAACCTCGCCAACCGCCGTACTGTTCCAAGGACCAAGATTCTACACCTGGCGAGACGGTCAAAGAGTATAATGGACTTGATAACACTGGGGTTCTGCGCCAATGACAGACTGCCTCGTAATAATCAAGGAGAATGAGAGAAGCGCAGAGACCCTATCGTTCCAGGCCCACAATAACACGACGAAGCAGGACTGGCATGTTCAGAATGACTGGGATCTGCGCCAATGACCCACACAAACTGCGTTCGAATTCAAGGAGGATGAGAGAAGCGCAGAAACCAAGAACAGACCAGTAGCCCACTGGCCAGACTAGAGGGAGGCCAACGAGCCCGCCCACCTCTCAGCGCAGGTAAAATACTTTCCTCCACGTGGCGCACGCATATGGTGGTTCGATGCATGGAGCAGGCCTCAATGCATTTTTTTCTATACCCGGAATCCCGGATCAAAGGTACTGCCGCTGTGCGTTGGTGGAATACATCTTTTGACTCGTTACATCGAGTCAGATTGACTGGAATGGAATTCGTGTGACTTGTGTTTTGGTTGTGTGTCCAAGTTCCAACCAAAAAAAAAGTGATTTGATCCGAGTCGGCCATTGCCAAATTTGGTAAGAAGTTGGCTAATCTGTAAAATACGGCGCGTCAGGGAATATCGGACGACTTGCAAACGCGATAAACCAATTGGCAGTGAAGGGGGGGATCGGGTGCAGAGGCGGGGGTAGGTGATGCATGGACGATTCAATGAGTCTGGCCTACTTATGAGAACAATAAGAGAAGGAGAACAATATGAATCATGATAGATACTTTTGCAAGGAGTGGCGTGCTAATATAGCGATAGAATTCACCTACAGCACGGTAATCCTTGGGTATTCCATCTTTTTGTATCAGAAAACTTTTCCTGTCACGGCTGCAGCCGGAACTGTAAAAATAATAATAAATATTTTGGTAAATTCTTGATCGTTCACCCACAGATAGCCTAAAGGCGCTTCCCAGCCAATGACATTGTCCACAAAATTTGCTCAAGCAGAGGGTCGCCCAACTTCAAAGCTTCAACGTCGACACTAGCTCGGACAAGGCCTGTTGCCTCCTGCACAAGATTTGAAAAACAAAGGAATTGTGTTATGAACGATTCATGTTTCGTCGGTGCGTGAGCAAGAGGGCCCTCTTTCGTTTTATTCTGAAACACAGGTAAGTTACATGTTGCTGTGTCAGCACCGTTAGCTGTGAGCACCGCGATTCGAATCAAAATATCAAAAATTTACCTCTTGAATTCCAGATCTGAAATCTGAGGCTGTGTGGCATACTTCAAGTTGTTGCCCTGCCGAGTCATTTCAGAGAGCGCGTTCCTTTTTCTGTCGTTGCGCGATGGAAAGGTTTTTGCGCCTCACGTGGCTGGTGAATTCCCCTCGGAACACTTGATTGACTGCGTCTAACTCCTCGTGGGTGAGGTCACCAGTGGAGTCGGTCTTTTCGATCCCGAGAGTAGCGAGAGACGAGATAGGACCGCCGGGTGCCAGCGTTGCCGGCCTTAGTGTCGATCAGCGCGAACAGTTGGGATCGGTTGTTTATATGCGGGCTTGGTCCACAGCAGCGGAGAGCAATCACACAGTCCTGAAGCTCCAGGCCCCTCAGGTGTTGAGTTGACTCCTCTGTTCTGTTGTCGTCCGATCGGGCATAGCGGCCTGAGTCTGCCTTGCCAATAGATTGCGAATGGAGAGACCATAAAGGTGTTAACAACTCGACAGAAGTGCAGACGAAAATGAACGTTGTCGCGTTAGTGTTCTCAGTACTGTTGCCCGCCTCCCTAGCCGAGAACTGCT
>Ga0307517_10002634_pt1 | contig 28616 bp, 31 predicted proteins | sample 23_EM_MG_FD_194515 | JGI IMG/M metagenome (GOLD analysis project Ga0307517, IMG submission 194515) | Populus trichocarpa ectomycorrhiza microbial communities from riparian zone in the Pacific Northwest, United States - 23_EM | ecosystem: Host-associated > Plants > Roots > Unclassified | place... | reverse complement strand
AACGTCAACCCCTAGGCAGTAGCCATGATGGGGGAAGAGAGGTGGGTGGGGGATAGTGACGATGATTTCCCGTGGTGTTGAGATTTCAATCGCCGGAGGTGTAGGAGAGATGGTTCGTGGTCCTATCCCTTGGTCGGAACCAAGCTCCTTTTATAGGCATCTTCCCACAACCCTAACCCTGGTGACTCATCACCTTGCGTAACATAACTCCTATGACTCATAATGAGTCATAGTGCGAAATCCATCAGCTGACTCGTATGAGTCAACTGCGCACATCCCTTTCCATCGATCCAAACCCATAAACTCGATCATGCGCTCAAATGAGTCGCATGCGTGAAACCCATGACTCGTAATATGAGTCATGTGCGAAAATCATTACATCATATGACGTCACGATCGTGAGTCATGAAACCATTAATCAATCATAATCAAACGATGACCCGCAAGTGCGTAGTCATGTAAAAGCTATGAGTCCTAGCGACCTCATAGTACAAAACCAACATACCTTATGACTAATAAGTATTAGTCATGTGAAATCAACCTTGCTTAGTCACGATTTGTGACAGCCAGTTTCAAAGGTTCGTAAGCGGGAACATAAAGATGATATCGATACCACAGTCGATTACCATCCCTGGTACATTCGGCCCGGGATATCAGGCGGCTATGTTGTACCCCTTGTTTCAGCATTGTGAGTATCTGCTTTGGAAGGGGGTCAGCTTGATAGGCTTCTGTCCATAATTCATGCAATGGGGACGCTCCAAACTGAAGCGGAATATCCGCCAACAAACCCAGAGACTGGGACTTGAGAACCACTTGCGTCCTATGAGTTTTGTCATCCATTTCCTCTTCTTCTGTTTGTCCTGCCATCCTCGTTAATGCATCCGCCTTCCCATGTGCTTTACCAGGTACATATTCAATCGTATAGTTGAATTGCGACAGGAATTCTGACCATCGGGCTTGTCGTTGATTGAGTAACCTTTTCATGGTAAAGTATCGGAGGTTCTCATGATCCGACCGTAAGGTAACACGTCGTTGTAACAGGTTTATTCCTGTCTAACGAAAATACAATAGGACCGGCGATAGACCTGCTAGCGCTGGTGCTAAGGGAGGCTTCAAGGGACCGGAGGTAAGAGATAATAGTTGAAGGACAAATAGAACTCAGGGATTGCCGTTCAACCAAGTGTATTCTTAGACTGAAGGTCTGTCGAAGTCTGCTGTCTCCTGCTAGCCAGGAGACTGGTTTAAATACAAAAGCCCAAGAGCGATAGCCTTCCTGCAATCACGATCATTACCAGTAGCTGCGCACATACCGGAATCCTGTAATTCTGCAAGACCAAAGAAAGCAACAAACAAACAGTGCTCAGCCTTCGCCAGTGTTACATGACCATTCCATACCCGGAATCCTAAATATAAACTTCCAACAGAGCAAACTAAACATAGCAATACGATGGCATAGCCTATCTGACTCAGAGACAGTGGCGGAGCTGAAATCAAATCCAATATAAATCAACTAAACATAGAACATCCTGCACTGCCTGCTCCTGTGTACCGTTACCGGACATGTACACATGTTACAGTCGTTCAACCAGATATGCCCTCCATTCTTCAAAAGCTTGGACCACGGCCATCAACTCTTGGTCGTAAATGTCGTAGTTGCATTCGTCTAGTCTGTGTTTCTTTGAGAAGAAGGCGATTGGATGCAAAAGCCCGTCAGATCCTAGTTAGGATAGTATACCGGCCGAGGCGATGTCGGAAGCCTCGGTTTCCACTACTATCTCTTTGTCAAAATCAAAATGGATCAGGATGGGACCCGTTGTAAAGGCTTCCTTCGATCTTTCGAATGCGGCTTGACAAAGATCCGACCATACGAATGGGCTACCCTTTTTGGTTAACTGGGTTAGTGGCCTGGCTAGATGAGCATAATCTTGGATGAAGTGCCTATAGAAGTTTCCAAACACTAAGAAGGAGCAGACATCGCATAATTTCTTAGTGATGGGCCAGTCAATGATTGTAGTAATTTTCGCAGGATCCATTCCTAGGCCTTCCATGGTGATGAAGAAGCCAAGATACTCAACGTTGTTGGTGTGAAATTCGCATGTCCGAGGTTTTACCTGCAGTCCAGCATAGAGTTCGTTACAGGTCCTCCGGGGCCCCGAAAAATGCGGGGCCCCGGCTCTTTTCCCCACCCTACCCCGCTTAATGGCACAGGATGGGTTTTCTTTTTCCTGCCCCCCCGCCCCTGTCCCCACACGCGTCCCCGCCCCGTGTTTGGCATCGGACAGGGCCCCGTCAAACCTCTTTCCCTGTTTGGGGCCACACGGCCCCGTACTCCTTATCACCTTTCTGATTGATTTCTAACTTCTTCTTTTCCTTACATTACTCTTGGGTTTGAGGTGTTCGCTATTTTGTCAATTATAATGAGCAAGGGGTCTACCATTTATATTATATGCTTTAAATCATTTCATAATACCTTCCCTAGGAACTTAAATGTGTGAAAACAATGGGCTCGAGATGCACATGCTGATCTTCATTCCTCTACTATCTTGTTAGCCGGTATGGAAAACACTTACACCTTCCTCAGCAATTCTGAAAAAGTAAAAGGAATATCCATCGAGCCTTGCTAGAAGCAGGTACGGCAAGGGTCTAACTCTTTTTATTCTTGACGGACATTTTGTGAAATTTATAAAACCAACAAATTTGGCATACGCTCAAAATAGTTTACTTCAATTATAGCTCAAGAATATTCGGCAGGCTGAATCATATACCCAGATTATTACCCACGGAATAATAGGCTCAGAATCATACGCCCAGATTATTAGGCCCAAAACGATTGGCCGACTATCATACCCACACACGGAATTATTATACTAGGAATCATACACCCAGTATGATACCTCCTGATTATGCCATGAATCATACACCTAGAATCATCCACCTGGATTATTAGGCCCAAAACCATTGGCCTACTGGCATACGCACACACGGAATTATTATAATGGGAATCATACACCCACTATGGTACCTCCTGATTATGCCGCAAATCATATGCCTAGAATCATACGCTCAGATTATTAGGTCTACAATCATTGGACTACTGTCATACGCACAGACGGAATTATTATGCCGTGAATCATACGCCCATACCCCCACTATGATACTCTCTGATTATCCCGTGAATCATATGCCTACCAGCATGCCCCCTGATTCTTAGGGCCAGAATCATGGGTCTACAATCATATGCACTTATTATTATGCCAATAATGGGAATCATACGTCTACTATGATACCCCTTGATTATTATGACTGAAGTCCTACCCTTGGAATCATATGCACAGTACTCAAGTACTATTTGAACCTGCCTGTGGCTACTCGGCGAAGCCTTGATATGAGCAGCACAATTTATAATTATTTTGACACTCTTTCTCCTCCTTCTTTTTCTTCGGTATATTATCCGGGGTCCTGAGGACTTTGTAATAGCTGGGAGGTAATATCACATCATTTGACCTGACTAGCTGTAAGAATTTAGAACGATAACGGTAGGAATAGGGATTTCATTAATAATCTGACAGGGCATAAGATAGAAAATACAATGATCCATTTCCCCACCCGGCCTCTAAAGGGCACTGAATGTAAAGATAAAAATAAAAGGAGAAAAGGAGAAAAGGAGAAAAGAGTCAAAATCACAGTCAAGAGAAAGTCAACAATAATTTCTAAATACACTTAGGGGGCATTACCTTACCCCTACTACGTGTACTGCTAGCAGTGGCCCCACCCCCAGAACTGGTCTGAACACAACTGCCAGTCGGTGTCCAACCCCTTCCATGAGTTGGCCGAACCGGAGTACGGGTAGCACTACCCCTACCACCTTGACCTTCTCCTCCAGTTCTGGATGGTCCACTTTCACCGCCCCTGCTTTCACTCTCGCGTAAAGCTATACCTGCCTCAGCAACCCCTGAATGTCCTCCCCGGGCACTATTTCCACCATCTCCCACTGTATTGAACCTCACACTAGCGGTTCCAGCACTATGATCCCCACCAGATCCTCAGCCAAGACCTCTTCCTCCACTCACCACACCTCTCCCACTACCCCTCCCACTTCCTCCCGTATTTCCTCTGTCACTACCCCTGCTATTGCCCTCCCTACCACTACCCCTACCTCTCCCACTACCCCCAGCACTACTGATCCCAATGCCCACACTACTCGTACTAGTGCTTCCACCACCCATTGCATCATCAAAGGTAAGTTGCCTACTTACAGGTTGTCCTGAGATAATATGGGAATCATTATCGTCGTTGTGGTCATTGTCGTCGTTGTGGTCATTGCCGGTATTACTCCCGACTCCACCACCAGCCCTGTCATCCACTCTTCCACCACTATTACTACCACCAACACTACTATCACCACTGCTAAGGCTTCTGCTGTCCCTGTTACAACCCCCACCACTACTAGCTCCACTCCGACCCTGGCTGCCACCACTACCTGCACCACCACCACCACCACCACCACCACCACCCTGGTTGCTATGACCCCCACTACCACCACCACCACTACCCCTACCGCCTTCACTACCGCTACTCCGGTTGCGGTCACGGCCACGGGTACCCTCACGAGCACGAGCACCGTTACCCTCACGACCACCAACTCCTGGGGGCGGAGGGCCGAGAGCATCACCAGGCTGATCAGAATAGCCTGGGAGCAGTTCCCGTAACCTCCGATCAGGTTTGCCTGCCATGACATTTATGACATCGTCCACTAACCTCATGTCCGGCACCATGAGTGTTCTGCACCCAGCATGCCCGGTCGTGAGAGCACCAGCTATATTCAGAATAAATTAATAAATCAGAAAAATAATTTTATTCATTCTGATTGAAAGTCAACTTACCCGTCATAGTAATCACCAAGAACTGCTCAGTAACTACCTGAAGGCCTTCAGCAGCTGCCTTTTGCCAGCGGAATATCTGCGCAAGTGCCATTCCAGCAACAATTTCTTGGCCAATGCAGTAAAAAGGGGCTTTTGGGAAAAGGAATCCTCCCTCCCGACAATACACTATGATCTCTGCCATTGCGCGTCTCCCGGGATGGTATCGCGCCGGCCACTGAACCCCATTCACATTTCTTCATGCTTTCTTCCCCCCAAAATTGCGCGTTGCTGGCCCCCATTTTCCACCGGCTTTGCGACCCAGGACGCTCTCTTTTGTTTGGCGTTTGGGAGCCATTGGAACAGTTCCTTTTTTTCTTTTTTGATATAATAAGAGCGAGAGATGGAAAAAGAGTTATTGGGAAACAAAAGGGGTTTGAGAAGAATAAAGGATATTGAAGAAAGTTTGAAGGAGAAGGAAGATGTTGTTGGTGAACAAGGAGATTGTTGGAGAAGAAGCTTTATAAAAAAAAGAGCTGGTGGTGTTTGGGTTCGTGTCGGTGTGGATACACATGTGGGTATTTGTGCATATAACTGTTTTGCATATATATCTTTGTACATATGTTTTTTTGCGTGTACGAGCCCGATAGTACTTCCCCTAGGAGAAGGATGTATAATTAGTATTGAAATGATAAATGGTCTAATGAGTCATGAAACACTTATCTCTCAAGCGGGCTCATCAAAGATCTTGAGAAGTCCTGATAGTTGGGCATTTTTCGATTTATGATTCTGGGCCAATATGTGACTGGGGCGCATATTGATACATACCTCAATTGTACATTGATTAAAGTTGTGTAAAGCATCAGCTCAAAGTTTCCAGAAAGAGACACTGTACAATATGTTTCATATAAGTTTGTGTTGAAAATAGCGTACAAAAGATTGTATATACATGAAGATGTTATATATTTCCTTATTATGTATCAAATGTACAATCAGAATACCTAAATAATCTCAGTAGGTAGCACATGGCTTGAGTTATATGTAACTAACCAGGATTCACAACCTATGACAAACTATCCCTGCATATCACAACAGTATCGCCAGTATTCCCGAATTATTCTTATCAAGGAGGCATGCATTATGTATACCTTCTGCTCTGCAATTAGCACCTATTGTGCACTCCAGCGAACTCATTTATTTAGTAGAGCTCTAATTGGATGAGGCATAGGTATTCGGAGTCAATGTGACGGCCTCTCCAAGGTCCTTCAAAGGGCTCGACTTGGCCTCTTGTATTTTTTGTTCTTTTTTCTTCTTCAAAGGCAGACCAAACAATACTCTCTCCTCACTCTCATTTCTCACACTTACGCGCTCACACAACCTTTCCCACCGCGCTTTTGCAATCAACACACAAGTAATGCCTCCACCTTAAATCAGGCTTTCCTATGCTCTCATATTAGGCAAGCAAAGTTTACCGCTTAGAAAAAAACAAGCAGGAAGGAAAACACTCTACCTACAACTGGATCAGCACTCTTCTCCCTATTAATACCTTCATTCCCGACTATGCATCTTCTCTTGTGGCCAACCATACCTCTTTCATTGCAGTGTACCTCTTTCGTTGCAGCATACCTCTTTCGTGGCAGCACACCTCCTTCATTGCGACCTACCTCTTTCCTTGAGGCGTATCTCTTTCATTGCTGTGCACCGCTTTCGTTGCGGCACATGTATTTGCTTGCTGCACTTATTACCCCCATCACGTCTCAGATACGGTAGGCACTTACAGCCATACCCTACAATTCTGGGCTGCCAAGATCTAAAGGAATCTCCCTGATACAGCGTTTGATTGACACAAGAGTACGTGTTTTAGCCCGAAGGAATCTTAAATTCCCTCAGCTCAGCGAACAGCGGGTAAGCGAGGTATCTGGATTATCGAGATCAGTGATAGCTGGTGCAACTAGGACTGCCCTATACAGTAAGCTATTAGTATCTTGGATTTTGTCCTTATTCATAGACCCCGACTTTCGAGTACCAGGCATCTCACCTATATACAATCGATATAATGCTCCCAAATCATACGCCCAAATCATACGCTCAAACTAATATTGGAATATAGAACACACACCTTGAAAAGCAATGCCGTCCACTTATAAATGGAAGCCGCTCCCGGCAGGGGCCCTGGGTCACTCACAAAATACGGAAACCATCCGCCAGAATCAGCATAGAGCAAGTCTTACCACTCTTGAAACTGCCATTGAAGGAGCGCGCGCCAATCCTGGCAATCGTCTAAAACAACGGCGGGATTTTGTGAGAAAATATGACGATTAAAAGGCACTCAACGAAGCTGATAAAGCTGAGGTGGACTGTGCGATGATTGCCGAGGAGAATGAGATCATGAAGCAGGAGTGCATTGCAATCTTTGCTGATTGGAGGCGATATTATCCGAACCAGTTTGACGAGAATAGTTCACCGCTGGCAGATCCATCCATCCCTGTTGAGGTAGATTCTCCTGAGAGCTCTCCGGCTCACTCTGTAAATCCTTCACCGAAGGTGAGACCCGCAGTGAGAATGAAGAGCCTTCTTGATCGTGTGGTAAAGCGACCAAGAAGAGAGCACACTTTCTCTTCCCTGCCAGCTTCTTCCCCATTGGCTTCATCTTCCACAGCTTCTTCTGGCAGAATGCACGCAGGCGGGGCAACTCGGTCATTCGCTATAGAAGTGGCTGTAGCTTCTCATACACTGGGTGGTGGTCTTGAGTCCGCCCGGGAGCCATCGCAAGTTGGGCTAGCAAGTAAATACTCATCACATACTGTCTACTTACTCGTCCTTGCCAGTTGCAAGCAGGTAGTCATTACTTCTCTTAAGAACAAACTAGTAGTAAATATACCTTTCTGAGAATGTTAAGTACCTTACAGGAAATACTAAGCAGTGGCATTTACCCAAAATCTCCAGGGGATACACTTATGAAATATTTGGCTGATTGAGGCATTCTTGGCAAAGACGAGAGAGTAAACAATTTCCTAGTTATCTGAGCATCTTTACTAATGTTTACTCTTATGTCTTTTAGGTCAGAGAACTTCCTCAATTCATACCCGTAGGAAAGACCATACCTCAGAGTATTGGTTGACAGAGGAGGATATGAAAGGCGATTTGGATATGACCGTTCGCGAGGAAGAGCTGGACGCTAAGGGTAAGCCATTGATTGATTGGGTGAAGCCTGTTAAATGGCTTTTGCCTAAGGCTGAGGCATATGACGAGTGGGAGAAGGATGAGGTAGATAAGGACGTGGAAATAATTGATCTCTATGACTCTGAAATAAGAACGGCAATGGCTCTGAAGATTCCGATGAAGTTTATGGGGAGGAGCAGCTGGATATGGAGACCGATGAGAGCGAGGGTGAGTATGATGACGAGGAGGAGGCGGGAGAGGATGAGGAGGATGAGAGCGAGGGGGAGGAGGAGAGAGAATATCCTAGGGCACTCAATAAGCCTGAGGACGAGGATGTTGATATAACAGGGGTGGAGGAAAGCGATCCGTTGAATTTGCGCGGCAGAGGAGCACCTGTGGCCAGGCATCTCAGTCCGGTGAGCTTTACAGCCAGGATGCTAGTCAAAGTCGTTTCCATGCCAGCACACAAGAGATTGGGAAGCGCTTTCTTGGTAGGGCCATGATGCCCAAAGACTATTTCGCAAGCCCAAAAGCTCAACAGGACAGTATAGAAGATATTGTCAATTAGAGAAGGAGGTATCTTGCTGGAAATGCACACCTGATCCTTGATCTTGAGGCCGCTGCAAGAGAGGATGCTGAGGAACAAGGGATTGACTTGAAAGAGATGATTCAAATTGACCGGGAGCTGGATAGGATAGCTCTTCTTAATGAGGCCAACCAGAAAATTCCTCGCAGTGTTAAACAAGAGCCCAAGAGTTAGGGTTTTTGCTGCTCATCTCTTTTTTTCTTCACACCTCGCTTCCCCGGCTCTGGTTTCCTTATCCGGAAATACCACCTTACCTCTTAATATCTCACTACTACACATTAAATCCTGTGCACTCTAAGTTTTTTCTGATTTTTTGATTTTTTATTCACATTTCCTTGAGCCAGCTGGGCTTATAATTTAATTTCTATTTTCTGAATAAGTAGTTCTGATTAAATTCTGCATCTTTCTTTTATTTTTATTTTTATTTTGATTAAGGAGCCTGGCTGGTATACTCTATACACATTGTATAATAGCCTAGGTCAAGTTTACCTCGCGATCTAGATTTGCAATTTGGATAGTAGAACTAGACAGCAGCTCATCAAACTAATTATTTTCAAAGGACAGCCCAGTACAGGTAGGTGGTCAAAACGTAACTTTGCCTCCAAGGTGCATTTGCCAATTCTATCATGTATCAGAAAAGACGCCACTATAGGTAAATATGACTCTGCCCCCACACACCTCCCGGGGTCTCTAAAAGCAAAGTTCCTCTTAACGGCTATAGCTGTCTGATACTATTCGGAGAAAGGTCAAGTCATTGGATGAACATTTTCCCTACTTCCAAAGTCAAGGAATCTTGGGAACTGAATATTACATGAGCTACTTAGCACTCAGCAACGAGAGTATACTGATGGTATTAGACGAAATGAAAAATGCCCAAAGCAATAGGCTCAAAGCAATACGCCAGAGCAATATGCCCAGAGCGGCATGCCCAATGCAACATGCACAAAAAATACGCCGAAAGCAATACGCCCAGAGTGACATGCCCAATGCAACATCCACAACGCAATACGCCGAAAGCAATACACCGAGAGCAATACGCCGAAAGCAATACGCCGAGAGCAATACGCCGAAAGCAATACGCCGAAAGCAATACGCCGAAAGCAATACGCCGAAAGCAATACGCCGAAAGCAATACGCCGAAAGCAATACGCCGAAAGCAATATGCCTAGAGCGACATGCCCAATGCACCATGCACAAAGCAATACGCCTAGAGCAATACGCCCAGAGCGACATGCCCAATGCAACATGCACAAAGTAATACGCCCAAAGCAATACCCCTAAATCAATACATGTACAGACAAAAACTCATATGAAATATTTCATTCCCGATCCCTCGGTATTAGGAGGTTGCCGCTATTTACTTGAGTACTAAGAATACTCCAGTCTAAAGCTATACATCGAAAGCCATGCGCTGAAATTCATGACCCCGAACTCAAATCCTAAATGTGATATCTTTCTATTCATCTGAGGCTTAATTCCGTACATTCCTTTAGGCAACCTAGCTTGCACCGCTTACAGAATATAATTCTATCTCAGAATCAGAATCAGAATCCCCAATCTCACAATAAACTACTCCCATAATTACCCTAGCACTAGTACTTCCACTTCGCATCATCTTTCTGCCATGTACTGTAGCACGGATATAGATTCCAGCCTTTAGTGCAGTAAGGATCCCACCATATTCGGCACCATCACTATCTAAGAATCCAGATACAATTTCCTTTCTCTCCATCTCTACATTCTCTGACATGTCCTCATGAATCTTAGTTGCCAACCAATACATATCACCCAAGGTCGGAACATGCATTCCAGCTTTCGGATAATCTATCATTTCTACCGTATCGTTTAATTAGCAATATTCAGAATAGGATAATTGCAATTTTGCTTACAAAAGAAGAGGATAACTTTATGACCCCATGATAGTGAGTAGAGATATGGATGAGAAAACAGATTTGGCTCGGGGTCGCCATAGTTGTCAAGCGAACTCTGAGGAATGCCCTTTGGCTCAAAGAAGCTATGATCGCTGGGGGCATTTGCTGTTGCGCGAAGTCAAGGCAGAAGAACGATATCATCTCTGATGTTTCCTTGCAGGCTGTACCCATGAATACTATCATGAATGGTACTCTTCATAATAAGAATTTGTAATTGACACGCAGAGATAGAGAACAATAATCATCAAGTAGCAAGGGAAAAAGATTTTAGAATAATGAAATTCTATAGAGTGACTGAGAATTGATAATGTAGGAATATTCAGTTAGAGATAGCATGTGCCCCAAGAGAAGGATACAGATAAAAAAAAACAAAGACTAAAGTAAAAATCAGTCAGCTTTGATAAAGAATAGCAGCTTATATATTCAGCTAATATGTACTAAGTTAGAGAGAATACAATTGAGAACATTATCAATTATGTAAGAGAGAGCTATCATTCAAACTCCGGGTCTGCAACCAACTGCCACGTTATTTTTCCATTTACCAAACGGTGACGAGAATCACACTCCTGAGAGATTTCCAAGCTTGCTATCCGACCCTCAATCTTGTACCCCAAATCTAATGCTTGTATAATATCACTGTGCTCCTGCATTCGGAGCTCCAGCATTCCTGCAATCCGTCTACCTCTGCATAACCTCACCGCCTTACTACCATCATTCGCCCATTCCAACCGACAGAGTTTCAATTGATAGCGTCGTCTAATCTGCGGTGACCGACCATTAGCCCATCCCTTAACTATATCTCTCTGTTAGCCTTCATAGTACTGATCACACGCATATGCGTCTTAATACTACCATATTGAGATTTAATAATCACATACAGAAAAACAAGTCCGCAGTCTTTCTGCCAATGGAGATTGTAGTGAGATCGACTAGATCAAGTAGGCCAAATGTCCAGGGTTGAAACTGTGGTATTGGAGTTCTTGGAATTAGACTCTGAGCCATTGTCTGCATAAAAAATACCGAGGGGGGAGAGAGAGTAGGTAGTAAGAGGTTTTGTTCAGTATTGTAGCCCTATAATATATCGCGGTCAAGTGATAGAATGCTTTGATGAATAAGATGCCACTTATATATAACACGATAGAAATCACATTTAATCAATGGAAAATACCCTGAGGGGTGTCCAGTTATAGCATTACCAGTACCGGTAGAGAACATTTTTGTCTCAAGTTTCTACATGGGAACTACTCGGAGTTGTGCGAACAGGAAAGAGCTCTAAAGGGCAGATGACTGTTACGTGGAAGGTTGTACCCTAGGATTTGATTGCCAAGTAGTGGTCATGGCGTTGTTTGAGGCTGGTGAATTAAAATGGGCCAACTCAGCTAAATACTCCAATTTGGCTATATTGAGACAGGGATACTGTAGGCCTGAAGCTTATTCTCTGAAATTCTAGTTCTCAATTTTGACATCTTCTGCAGGGGAAGTGCCGAGCAAGTTCCTGAATTCACACCTCGCTTAGTATTTACAAACGTAGAATTATTATTTTTATGCAACCATACGCACAAACCATATGCACAAAGAACCAAACACATAAAAATCATACGAATAATTCTATGGAATGGTTACTGCCAGTGATTGACTAAATAGTTCATATGCAAGTAGAGAAACCAAATCACAGAACAGCGCCTAGTTCAGATTGATAGTTTAGGAACTCTATCAGTATCTTATAACCTTTACTCATCACCAACCATCTATTTCTTTTGCAGAAAGTATTACTCAAAGCCAACAGAGTTTACTTATATCAAGTCTCTAAAGTCTCAAAGCCAATCATTCTGGAAAGCTCTCATTTCTCAAGCTCTTTTACAATAATGTCTTCGCAAGCAGAATCCTCGCGAGCTGCCAGCCAGCGGCACTATTCCTCTAGTCTTGTGCGAAGCCGCACATTTTTTCTATGCCTACAACACGAAATTCCTTCACGGGAACAATCTCCGTCTTTCTCCCTTCTCTCTGTTGAATCAAGTCCGTATCCAAGTGAGTACCCAATAACACCAACTCCAGGACCTCTTCCCAGCCGCCTGTTAGGCGCACGGACTCCCAATAAGGATTTACAGGGCAAAGTTACCCTCCCTTGACACACATGAACTAGCGCAGTCGGTATAACACGTGACTTCATTCAGAAGGTCACGTGTTCGACTCACACCCCCGTCATAGTTATTACAACTACACAACGGATCGTTATCAGTCTCTACGCCAGCGCACGAGCAATGCGACCGAGGGGTTTTCGCCGATTTCTATAGAAGAAATGTTTCTCTATCAGTAAGAAGTCAAACGGCGAAGTGCGAACGGTTGGATAAGAAGTTATGGCGCTTCAAAGTTAAGCCAACCGACATATGTAGTCTGATATGTAAGATGTAAGCATATGATTACCCGGCATGAGAAATGTCGATCAGAACATGACCGGAAGGAACGACTGGTATGATAGTGAGCCAGGCTGCATATACAGACCAAGTTCATATGGCATAAGAATCGAGAACCAGTAATTGGACGCAATTACTTGGACAATGATTAAAGCCGAAGTGGTGTGCGAGAACTCAGGGTCAAACGGTGTTCGCACATTCACAGATACTTGGAGAAGTTGGAAAAGGTACTTCGCTAGTATGATAGTTAGATGTACCCCGGGAAAGGGTATAAGAGGCGGGCAAGAGCCCGGAGTAGATAGAGATCAGGAAGCACGGAGAAGAGATCTTATCAATATAATAAGTGATTCTACACTTTTATATCGTTACCAATACTTCGACGATCTATATCGAAGCGAACCATTATATCTAGCCTACATTACTCGTGTCTTCTTAACGAGTTCTCCGATATAATCACGATTAAGGTCTTAGCTGTCGGAATACCTCACGCCGAAGCTACCACCTAACAGTATATTGATACTTCTCATAGTTACCGAGACGAATGTTTGGCAGAGACACTCATACTCCCAAAACCAAAAAACCTTTTGAACCAAGACCATTAAGGACTATCTCGATAGACGAAGTCCTCACACCCATGCCCGAATTAGGGACACAAGAGCCCTATTACGAATCTTATTTCTGGTGGACAACCCCTGAAAATACCATTACCCTCAAAGATATCACCGCACTATACCAATACAAGTACGGGGAAGACTTTGCCTATCACACACCCTCGGAGAAATCGAACTCCATTTGGTACACCCCGTACCCTGCAAGCGATCAACGCTCAAGTCAGCGTTTTGAGATACCGATAGTCTGGGGAGGAAACAAAAAAGATAAGTTTTCCTTATAGAAACCATAAGAGATGGCTTCTGACCCCAAGGTGCCTGAGGCCATGGAATGGCGTTCAGAAGAAACCCCTGAAGGAGAAGGACAAGACGAATTGTCCCAGGACACAGCCCCGAGCGTGGAAACCGACAGCACCCGATTAGCTCGGTCACACTCTGGAGGCCCCGCGCCCCGATCACCCAGCCTTGGAATCGGCTTCTTGGTCAAGCAAAGAAGCAGGCAAACAAGAGGCTCGAAGAGCCCTGCCCCTACCCGCGACTCTGTCATGACAGGTCGGATCGAACGCCTGGACAGAATCCTGGGCCGTTTCGATCCCGCGCTCAAAGAAAGCCGAGATGCACGGCACCTATCTTTCAACTCCTTACCAGCCGAGGTTTTAACCATGGCCCATGAACTGCTGAAATTCAAATCGCAGTTAAGAGCTGGCGCCCAAATTGTTGGGCAGGAACTCAACCGGATGGACGAACAAGTACGGATCTTGGACCAAGAATCCCAGAAGGTCCAAGAGAGCTTCGCCTCCACTGTAGCTGAGAGGCTGGGCGAAACCGATGACAGACAAGCCAGACACGAGGCTGTAACATCCCAGCTACACGAAACGGTACAAGGAACGGAGGCTCAGTCAATACTCTGAGACCTACTCCTCAACCAAGAGATCGTTCGGTTAAATGAGCAGCATAAAACGGAGCTGGAAAATCATGAGATAAGTCTTACTCTCATGAAGCAAGAGATGTTAGAGCACCAGCTGGCAGAGCAAGCACGAGATGGTGAGATCTCGGAGCTGAAAGCAATTGTGCAGACCTTAATGGGGCAGGTTAAGGGAAAAAGCAAGGTGTCAGATCCAACACCAGAGGCTTCAGGGGCGGGTGGAGGAAGACCACCACCACCACGACACGGAGCGGCTGGAGCTCCAGGCGGAGGAGGGGGAGGAGACCCCGATGATGAGGGAGAATGGTCTGGAAGAAAGCCAGACAGAAGCAGGAAAGGAAGAGGGGACGAGAGACCTGCACCCCAGCCAGAACAAAACAACTATGACGCCGAAAACGACAAACAGTTTAACCTATTCTCACGGGTCATGGCCAACGCCTTGGGACAACGGACGCGAGTCCCAGCTGAACCCCCCGCCATGTTTCGAAATGAGAAACACCAAGATATGCGGGTGTGGCTGATGACATGCACAGACTATTTTAGCCGAAACAGTTGGCAGTGGGAAGACGAGGCACAACGAATCCGATACGCCATAAGCCGAATGGACGGGAAGGAAGTCGCACCGTTTGCATTAACCTACCGACGACAAATGACCGGAGAAACAGGTTATACAAGACAAGAAGGATACGAGTTCTGGCACGTTTTTGCAGAACAAGTCCTGCGACGCTTCGGACCCACCCATGAAGCGGGAAAATCCCTCAGAGAAATGGGATCGGTCAAATATCGCGGCGATGTGGCCAAATTCTTGATGGAAATGGAAAATCTCAACATCCATGCAAGAGTCACCGGGATAGCCTGGAGAAAAATGATTGAAGACGAACTTCCCATAGAAGCATTGCGACGACTCTCGCATAGAGAATATGTCGACGATGGGGAATGGTTAGAAGCAGTCAGGACCGTAACCCGAGCGGAAGAAGATTTCAAGGAAAGAAAAGATCTTCGAGGAGGCGGTCCCTCCGGCACGACACGAGGCGAAAAAAGGAAATTCGAGGATTCGAAGCCGACAATTGCTGCCAAGCGTGTAAAAAAGCAGTACACGGCTACGGAAAAGGCGGCCTATCAGAAGAAAAAGGCTGGGGAAAGAAAGGTGAAGAAAGAAGGGTCGGTGGCACCGAAGGGGGAGGTTAGACATACGGTGTGGTCGGAAGCACACCAGGGCGTCGATCAGAAGGTTGTCGACAAACGGAAATCTGACAACGAATGCACGCGATGCGGAATGAAAAACCATACTTGGAAATACTGTCCAAAACCGATACAAGTATCGGCTATATATCGAGGGCAATCAAAGCCCAAACGACAGCCCGCATTCGCGCCAAAACGACGCCCTCAGGTAGCCACTGTGGCCGTTGAGGGCCAGGGAGAAAGCTCACGACAAGCGGTGCAAAGGCCCCCGGCTTGGGGTTTTGAAGATGACGACATTTTATAAAAAAAAAAGTCATCCAGGTACCGAAAACAACGGTGTTCGGGTAGTGAGGTTGCGGCCTCGAATCGAAAGACCTGCGGCGTAGTCGGTGACGAGATCCCACCGGAAGGCCTAAAGACGAAAGGATCGCGGTTGCCAATTTACGTCCAAAATTGGGTAGTCCGTGCTTACCACGGGAGCCATAAAAAACTACAAGTGAAGAAAGCGGTCGACAAGACTAAAAGGGAAAAAGAAGATTACCATTCGCCGGAACGGAACTTGAGTTGCACGACACGCGTGAGCAGAGTCGAAATCCAGGGCAACATGACTTGCTCTCTGAGTAAAAAAGCCGGGCAAATAGAAGCTGGGGGCGCCTCTATTGGGCACAAGGTTCATGCCCGACGAATGGTGTCTGAGGTGGTCGTGTGCGTATGACCAAACTCGAAGGCGGAGGTACCGTGGACTCGGCGCAGGGGACAGTCTCATATGAGGGCTAAGTCGACGATAAAGCACTGCGCATCCTAGTCTCTAACTCAAGAGGTACTCTAGTGAACCACCACTCCTGTGATATGGGAACTCCTCGGCAGGAGGTAAAGACCGCTAGTAGTGGGCTGCCCGATATCAAAATATGAGACACTTATTGTAAAGGTTTGTCTGTGGAGGCTTTAAGAGCCGAAACTGCGCAGGCGCGGTAACAAACCCCCACACTACTTGTAACCGCGACGATGAAAAGATTTCATCCAGAAGAGGGCGAAAGCTCTAGACCCATCAAAAGACCTAAGTACTACGCCTGCCCTGAGGAGAAGGCATTTATTGAAATCAAAGGACGAAAACACACAATAAACGTCCTCTTAGATTCTGGTTCAAATATCTTTCTCATGAACCAAGACACTGCACAACGGCTCGGAATCACAACCGAAGCTAGGGACTCACCGTTGAAAATCACCACCTTCGATCGCGAAACCGCGCCTACTGGAGGAATATTCTATACCCATCCTATTCTCCTAGAAATCGGTGCCAATGGCCACGGAAGTATGATATCCTGCGAAATTGCGAATGCAGGAAGGTATGACTTGATCATACCCTTTGGGTGGTGGCATGATGAGCACCCCATTAAAAATATTGCGGACCCAGGAAAATGGGCCTTTGAAGAAGCAAAGTGCCACGCTCATATAGAAAATGAAGCGGTGGCGGATATGTTTGAATGGGATGAGACTGTGGCTTACGATGAGGAAGCACAGTATGTCGGGCGGATAGAACGAGAAGAAGAAGGGGGTGTACAATTGGAGACGCTGCCAAAACCATATTGGCAGTATAAGGAGCTTTTTGAAGAGAAAAAAGCCAAAATGCTGGCGCCTCGAAGGACTTTTGATCACGCCATCAACCTTAAAGAAGGGGCCTAACCCCCATGGGGTCCGATTTATCCAATGTCGGCACACCAGTTGAACGAGCTGGATAAGTACCTCAAGAAAATAATGGCTGAGGGAAAAATTGCCGATAGCGAATCCCCCTATGGCGCTCCAATCCTCTTCGTTCCAAAACCAGATGGAAGTCTACGACTATGCGTAGACTATAGGAACCTCAACAAATTGACGATCCTGAATAAATACCCCCTGCCACTGATGGACGAACTCCGAGACCGCGTTGCTGGAGCAAAGGTATTCACCAAACTTGACCTAAAAGACGGATATCATCTTATTCGAATAAGGAAAGGCGATGAGCATAAAACAGCCTTTCGTACACGCTACGGTCAGTACGAGTACAAAGTCATGCCTTTCGGGCTAGTAAACGCTCTCGCAACGTTTCAGACAATGATGAACAAAATCCTAAGGGAATTCTTAGACCACGGAGTAGTCGTCTATCTAGACGATATCCTAATATACTCCGAAAATATGTACGACCACATTAAGCTAGTCCAAAAGGTCCTAGACCGACTCGAACAGCACGACTTGGCAGTCTCACTGAAAAAGTCGGTGTTCCACCAAGATGAGGTCGAATTCTTAGGATACATTGTCAGGACGAGCGGAGTCACCATGACTGATTGGAAAGTGAAAAGCGTTCAAAATTGGGCACACCCGAGGTCGGTTAAAGAAGTTCAGATCTTCATTGGATTCGCAAATTTTTATCGTCGATTCATTAAAGATTTTTCAAAAGTTTGCAAGCCAATAACCGAAACGTTAAAAGGAAACCCAAAGGACTTTCACTGGGGAAGAGAGCAGGAAGAGGCATTTGAGGAGTTGAAAAAGAGGTTTACAACGGCACCAATTTTATCGCATTTCTACCCAGGGAGGAAAACGGTGGTTGAAACGGACGCAAGCGACTTTGCGCTTGGATGCGGATTGTCTCAGTACCAAGGGAGACGACTTCACCCAGTGGCCTTTCATTCCCGAAAATTGAACAGCCCGGAAAGAAATTACGAGATACATGACAAGGAATTACTCGCCATAATGGAAGCGTTCAAGGAATGGAAAATGTGCTTCTGGGGGCAAGAAGAACCCGTGACGGTATACACCGACCACCAAAACCTAGTCCTTTTTGACCAAAACGCTCTGGAACCAGCGACAGATTCGATGGGCACAGGAGTTGACCAACTATAACTTCAAAATAGTCTATCGACCGGGGAGCACATGCGGGAAACCCGACGCGTTAAGTAGACGGCCGGACTACCGTCCTGAGGAGCGAGCTCGTCACAGTGAACAATCGATTTTGAAATCAGAACATTTTCAAATTTCCGTAATTCATCAAAAACGAAACGCAGAGACAACCCTCGTTCCAGAAGAACGCAGACCCACAAGCCTCAGGATAATGAGACTTTCGGACAAGGCTATAATCCCGACGAAAGGATCACGGTTTCCGGCTGGTCATGACATCTTCGCCCTGACAGACGGCCTGGTAGCAGCAAAAGGACAGACAATGGTTAAGACGGGTATTGCGATTGGATTGCCGGAAGGAACCTACGGAAGGCTAGCCGCAAGAAGTGGTATGGCTAGCAAGATGGGAATAGCGGTAGGCGGTGGTGTAATAGATTCAGATTACACCGGAGAAGTCAAGGTCATACTTCGAAATCATGGCGAAGCGGACTGCGTATTTAAAGCAAAAGATCGGATAGCACAACTCATAGTTGAGAAAGTTGCCAATACCGACGCCATGGAAGTAGACGATTTGGAAATAACCGGGCGAGGAAAAAAGGGCTTCGGATCAAGTGACATGAACCCCAAGCGATCCATCACAGCTAAAGAAGAAACAGTCAGAATATGTTTCCTTCACGCAGATACAAGCGAAAACGAATTCTTTAGCACCGCTGATATTAGCTATCACCCCCGGTTAATGAGAGAATGAGAAATGTTATCAAGTGCTCACGTCAATGCAGCCCTGACGCGGACAATGAACGATACATTCCTGGACAAGATTAGAGCGGCTGGGAAGGAGGATGAGAAGTGGCAGGACCGAGGCCGTAAACTGGTTAGGTTAAGAGAAAGCTGGAAAAAGATGCCGGACGAATGGATAGAAAAGGACGGGTTGCTATACTACAAAAATCGGTTATATATTCCCGAAAACGAAGCGCTTCAGACCAAGATAGCCCAAGGCTGTCACGACTCGCTAGTAGCCGGGCACTTCGGACAGGAAAAAACGATTGAGATAGTAACAAGGGATTTCTACTGGAAAAACCTTGCGGATTGAATCAGAGACTATGTACGATCCTGCGACGAATGTCAACACAGTAAATCCCCACGGCAGGCCAAGTACGGACTACTTCAACCTTTAGAAGTAGCTTTCGCCGCCTGGTCCTCCATATCGACGGACTTTATCACCCAACTACCGGAATCGCAGGGTAAGACCCAGATCATGGTCGTAGTAGACCGGTTCACCAAGATGGCTTATTTTATCGGCCTCCACGAGAACGCGACCGCAAAAGATGTTGCGGATACCTTCCTTCGGGAAGCTTGGAAACTTCACGGATTACCGACCGAAATCATATCGGACATGGACGCGAAGGTTTCCGGCCAATTCTGGGAATCATTGTGCAAAATGCTAGCAGTTAAAAGGCGCCTGTCAATGGCGTACCACCCTCAGACTGATGGACAAACGGAAAGGACCAACCAAGTGCTGGAAGGCTACTTACGAACATTCGTCAACTACGATCAGAACGATTGGTACCAACTATTGCCGTTAGCAGAACATGCCTACAACAACTCGGCTACCAATGCACACAAAATGACCTCCTTCTTCGCCAACTACGGTTTTCACCCACAGACAGAGTGGATGAAAGAGAGAGAACCTCATAACCCCGGTGCGACATTGTATGCTCACTGGAGGCAGGACATACATCGACAGGCGAAACAAACCCTAGAGAATAGACGGGAAGCGATGAAAAAATATTATGACCGAAAGGCGACAGCACAACCCAACATCGCGGTCGGCGACTTGGTAATGTTGAATGCGAAAAACATACGTACCAAACGACCATGGAAGAAGTTGAGTCCAAAGTTGTATGGCCCGTTCAAAGTCTTAGAGAAGAAAGGAAGTTGGGCATACAAGCTAGAAATATCGCCTAGGTGGAAAATTCATCCCCTGTTTCATGTTTCGCTGTTGGAACCCTACCGGGCCTCGAATCGACCAACTCGCGAACAACCCCCAAGAGACCCCGAAGAGATCGAAGGAGATTTAGAATGGGAGGTAGAAAGGATCGTCAAGAGCGAGATCATTTCCTACACGCGAAAGGTTCGAGGAAGGGATAAACCGATGAAAGAGCTTCGGTACTTTGTGAAATGGAAAGGCTGCGCGGAGGATGAAAATACGTGGAAACCCCGCGAGGGCATGGGGAACGCGCAGGAAGAGGTGGAAAGGTTTCATAGAGAAAGCCCGGAGATGCCGGGCCCAGGAGAGGTCGAGTGACATAAGAAAGGTTTTCCATCGGTGCATAAGGAAACGCCGATGGTTTTTACCCCTACTATGTAGAGCTCGAAATAAGTTGAAAAAGATTGTATAATAGACATAGAGTATTCGGGACGAACACTTTGAAGAGGGGAGCTCGTGTTAGGCGCACAGAGTCCCCGTAAGGATTTACCTGGCAAAGTTACCCTACCTTGACACACACGAACTAGCGCAGTTGGTATAACACGTGACTTCATTCAGAAGGTCACGTGTTCGACTCACACCCCCGTCATAGTTATTACAACTACACAACGGATCGTTATCAGTCTCTACGCCAGCGCACGAGCAATGCGACCGAGGGGTTTTCGCCGATTTCTATAGAAGAAATGTTTCTCTATCAGTAAGAAGTCAAACGGCGAAGTGCGAACGGTTGGATAAGAAGTTATGGCGCTTCAAAGTTAAGCCAACCGACATATGTAGTCTGATATGTAAGATGTAAGCATATGATTACCCGGCATGAGAAATGTCGATCAGAACATGACCGGAAGGAACGACTGGTATGATAGTGAGCCAGGCTGCATATACAGACCAAGTTCATATGGCATAAGAATCGAGAACCAGTAATTGGACGCAATTACTTGGACAATGATTAAAGCCGAAGTGGTGTGCGAGAACTCAGGGTCAAACGGTGTTCGCACATTCACAGATACTTGGAGAAGTTGGAAAAGGTACTTCGCTAGTATGATAGTTAGATGTACCCCGGGAAAGGGTATAAGAGGCGGGCAAGAGCCCGGAGTAGATAGAGATCAGGAAGCACGGAGAAGAGATCTTATCAATATAATAAGTGATTCTACACTTTTATATCGTTACCAATACTTCGACGATCTATATCGAAGCGAACCATTATATCTAGCCTACATTACTCGTGTCTTCTTAACGAGTTCTCCGATATAATCACGATTAAGGTCTTAGCTGTCGGAATACCTCACGCCGAAGCTACCACCTAACACCGCCCCCAAATACCAATATCAAGTTCAATAAGATCCACACACTCGGACTCTGTCTCACTACCCCCAGGAAACCTGGACCATACGGGAAATATGCTTTATCTAGTGTAACCGGCTTTACCAATAAGCGAGACCGATGCAAATTCATTTGAAATATTCGGGAACTTTTTTCTCTATGCAGAAGAGTATCATGAGGGTTGGATAAAGGGGTGGGAGGAAACGGGCGGGTTTGCAGCGTATACTGAAAAACATAATAGTAAGAAGAGGATAAGATGGAATTCTGAGCTTCGTGGGACCGAGATATGGAAATACTTTCAACAATGTGCAGACTGTACCAGTAATAGTATTGGTACACCGCATGTGATATGCATTATATGCAGAAAGGTCCTACCTAGCTCATCCAGGCAGCACAGGTACTAGCTCAATGCATGATCACAGCAAGTTATTGGCATGCATGAAGGCAAGAAGATTCAAAGGATTTGATCCGAGAGGTTCTCATAGCTCTGATGTTCTCATCATGTTACAAAAAGGAACCAAAACAGGAAATAGACGGAAAATTATTGCTCTTACAACACCGGTCGGATTCGATCAGCAATTGTTTGAGGAGTACTTTCTCAAAGCATTTCTGGCAACAAATCTCGCATTTAATTGCTCCAACAACCTGGCTTTCCATCGTGCTTTTAAGTATGCTCGGCCCTGGGTAGAGATACCAAGCCCCACTACCTTGACAAGGCAATTGAAGCGGCTAGGCAACTCCACGGTTGACGATATTCGAATAAGCTTACTGCACCATGCCAAGATTTCTCTGGCTGGTGATACGTGGACTTCACCAAATAAACTTGCATTCCTAGCAATTGTGGCGTATTGGATCTCAGATTCTTGGGAAATCGAGGAGGTGCTGCTTGGATTTGAGGAAATAAAGGGTTCTCGTACAGGGAGAACTATGGCCGAGATAATTAATCGGGTCCTCGACAAGTATGGAATTCAGGATAGAATTCTTGGTTTCAGGACGGATTGTGCAAGCAACAACAAAACCCTTACGAAAGCCTTAAACAACGCCTGGAGATTACTATCGGTTAAATGGAACTAGTTGGAAAACCATATTCCCTGTATGGCCAATATAGTGCAGCTTATACTTGGCGTGTTTATGAGTTCGATCAAGGTAAAATCCAAGGATAGTCATATGCCGTCTCACTTTAAGTCGGATTACATCGACAAGGTTATAAGGCTGGATACCGGCTTTCATAAGACAGTAGAAAAGGTAATGTCCCCGGCCCCATATGCTTAAATCTATCCTTTCTATAAATACGCACAAACCTATACCCACATGCCCACAGATCCATATTCCTGGACTGGAAATGCTTGCGGGTCAAAGTCCGATTCCCTGCAATAATGAACCCGTTTTTCTTCAAGTTTGAACTATTATCGGAATCTATTCTGGATAACACGTAGCAACTATAGTCTTGATCAGTAATAATGCTAACTATGTAATATGCATACTAGTATCGGAAAATGAGCATTGCAACTGGAGCTTTACCTCAACGACGGCAATACTTTATCGAAATTCAGAATAATAGAGTCAAGATTCCAACAACTCTACTTTATGATTTCAAAACGCGATGGAACTCAACTCTAAACATGTTGGAGAGATCTCTACTATTGCGCAAATTCACCAAGGATTGGTTACAAATGTATTCCGAATTTGTGCCTTTATAGTCTACCCCGGAGGAATGGAAACAGGTTGAATATATTCTGGAGGTACTTCGACCCATACGATTTTGGACACTGTGGATGTCCAAAACACGGGGTGTTTCGCTACATCGGGTATTCCAAGTATATCAAGATATCTTCGATCATTTGGAAATGCAGATTGTGAAGCTAGAACGGAACAGGATGCAGTGGAAGGTTGATATTCGTCAAGGTTTACTGAAAGCTAAATTGAAGGCAGCCGTATACTATGGTAAAACAGAAAACCCACAAGGTATTCTGTTTGGCATCGGAGCTTGTCTTAATCTGTATTGCAAGCTTAACCTATTTCGTGAATGGGATTTTGATGATGCTACCGGTGAGACCGAGTACGAGAAGTCATATAAAAAGTGGTTTATATGATATTATGATCTTTACTATGCGCCAAGGAATACCCCATATTCCGACACACCGATTCCATGAAACAGTTTAAACAGTTGATCTAAGCACCTTTATGGGTCAAGACCTAGAGCGACTGTGGTTAGTGAGGCACTTATCTACATAGATTCTGATTCAGAAATTGAGCCTCCAGAGCCTCGGGCTGAAGCGACTGATCCGGCATCCAACCCAACCCCTGCAGGTATCTTTTACGAAGCAAATATATTAGAGTGGTGGAAGGTTAATGCACGAAGGGTTCCCAACTTAGCTCGGATGGCAAGAGACGTTCTTGCAGTTCAGGCGGGCAGTGTTGGAGTTGAACGAGTATTTAGCATGGCAAGAGATGTAATTCCCTACCGCCGCTCCCGGTTGAAAAGCAGTACAAGTAGAGGCTAAATGCTAGTGAAATCCTACGAGCACGAAGAATTACGACAAGGGCTAGCAAACCATAATGTTGAAACAGAGGCCAAGAGACTTGAGGAAATGGCGATGGTGGACGACTACCGTTTTTCAGCCGATGGAAAGGAGCCGAGCAGCGAAGAGGATAGCTGCTACATCTCAGATGATGACGGGTCACAAAAGAAGGATATAGCATGGTCTTTTGTGGACCAGTATGGAAAACGGGCCTTTGCGAGAGAGCCAAGACCTATACTATCTGCACTTGGCTCGATTGAGTCTCAGTATGCCCGCCCTGCCCCGAGTCAAATTGAAGATGGAATGGATCAGTTAGCTGACTCTCAAGAATCAGAAGATGATTACAATAACGGAATATGGGATAGCATGGTCAACATATATGAGGCATCTGGTGAAGGGGCAGAGATAGTGGAAGAATCCGAGAATGAAGAGCCTGAGATTGCAACAAGGGTAAGGGATCTTCGTGATAGAGGCCGACAGAGCAGTACAGATGATGGTATAGAAGGTTTAACTGGCCACAGTGGGAACTTAGAGGAATGTTTAGACCAGGATGATTCTGAATTGGAGATACGCCATTCACTTTCAGTCAGTCAAGTAATTAGGGACAGCGAGCCCGCACGGGTTGGGGCAACAACCAGAAAGCGTGCTGGCACTGGAGGAAAAGAAAAGAAAAGGTTCCGTTTCACCTAAGTTAATCTTGTGTATCATTACAAATCTACAGAATCAGATTATTATGACTTAGTTTCCTCTTAGGTTGTCTCAAGTTGTCTCCTAAGCTTGGATTACAATGAGGCTCCCTTGAGTTTCTTGATCTGTATTCAGCCCCCTTCTAAAGCAAGATATTTGCCCTAATACATAGTTTATTCAAGTTCTTATTTCTTTTCCTTTTTTCTACATTCTACAATTCCCCTTATGTGTGGACCGAACATAGGGGGATTGAGGGGCTGAGTTTCAGCTGCAAGTACATGGAGGTAGACAAAGGTCAGGCGCACCGGCAGAATCGGAAATAAACCTAGACCTTTCCTGGCACTGCGCTGGACTTACCCTTGTACCAGAGTACACTAAATTGTGTTCGCCCGGCACATGCCACACATGCAGGACTTGTATTTTGAATTCAAGGACAAATCTGAGTGTTATCTTTAGGCGAACAAGGTGCGATATGCAATTATATTAATTTAGGTGAAGAGAGAACAGTTCCCTAGGACATTGTACCTCTAGTGGCCTCATTTATATTACAGGCTTGAGTGTTTATTGTTTGATTTAGTTGAAAGAGCGTTGTTTCTACTATGGTTTTCACCTCTTTTCAAAATGAGAATACAGTAGTAGTTGCTGGAGGCTGCCAGGCTTTTGTCTTTAAATAAGAGGCGCCTCAATGGTTGGGAGACTGAGCGTGCTCCGAGGGCGCAAGCGCTGCGCGCGTAACCTAATCCAGAATTCAAGAGGTGGATCAGATTAAACTTGCAATTAGCTCTATCTCTATCAAGTTGTAGAATAATTTCTTATTCAGGGGTGTGATCTGCCTTTGCCATCCAAAAAAACACAAAGCAACAAAAGCTTTGATGATATGGTGGAGAATCCTAGTTACTGAATATAGCTGCGTGCAACTGTCCTTTGTCTACCCCTAGTGCCGCCCACCACGAGTAAACCTACCAACATGGCTGCGAAAAAGAATGGTTTCTTATCCCTTGGGGGGTGTGAAACAGTCAAATTCGCATCCACCTGGCTAAGATCAAAAGTGGGCATCTGCTAGCTGTGTTTGGTGGGGAGATGGGATTTTTCAGTCTTTTTAATGCTTAAGTGACTCGGCACTCTACATACGCTATGCTAGTTATAGACAGATCTTAGCATAAGGAGTACCTAAGTTGGCTCAGCGGGTGTGAATTTGATTGTGTTGTTTTTTTGTTTTACACCGTCAAAGCCAACAGGATAGTCATAGATTCATTATCACACATTCGGTCCACTAGTGGGCCTAAGAGAACCCTTCTTTCATTAAGAAAAACAACGAGATCTGGAAATTATATTTTCTTAATTGACAATAGATCAGTGGGATTTGAAGGAAGCTTTCTTTAACCGCAAATGAACCTCTTGCGTTCCCAAATGATACATAAGTCACCAATTTCCTATTTCTTTAGCAACAGAAAGGACTAAGGACTAAGCCTAAGGGATAGATAGTGAGGTTCATTATAGTGTGATTTAAAGGAAATCTTTTCTTATTGTACCGGGATACCAGAGTGAGTCCAGAGTCCAGACCAGCTAACAATGACATTGGGAATAGCACATGCACTCAGGATGCAAGGGTGCGTGAAAACCAGAGGAATCCCTAGAACGCTTTCTGCTTTACAATTGTTTGAACTATCTATTAACAAAATTATATGGACAAATCATACGCACAAATCATACGCCAAATCATACGCACAAATTATATGCCAAATCTTATGCACAAATCATACGCCAAATCATAGGCTCAAATCACGACTATTATTAGAGACATTGAGCTCCAGATTGAAAGAGTGTTTTTCAGGTGCTAAGTTTCAAATTGATCTGTAAATTTGTATACCTTACCTTGTAGCCGAAATTTACAGCTATAGCATGCTACAATTGGCGGTCGGTTGGCTCACCTATAACTGCGTATTTTCGGTGCCCCATCAGAACCAATTTGGTTTATCTCCTAGCTAGCATCTTTCTGAATTCTGAACGTTACCCTGTTTTAGTATCTGGAAGCAAATTATCCCCTAATCTGTGTACAGACTTCGCATCTTTTTAGCGTAATTAATGGCATAGGTTAGCTTCAGATCTTTACAAAAGGTAGTATGGCCGACAAGCTCTTGCTGTGACCTTATCAGTACAAGTATCAGGCAACAAGTATCTGAACACAGGGGTTATCCTTGCACAGGCAACTGGCGAGATTTAGTATAGCGCCCCGGATGTCTTATGTTCGGATACCTCTTGCCAGATACGTGTAGAAAACATCTCCGCGGTTGCGACACTTGAACTATTCCTAATCTTAGAATGTTTTGGGGAATTAAAAAGCAACAGATAGTCTGTGCTTATTTCTGGCTCGATAGATACTAAATTCAGACTCAAATGTTCGGGTTCAATACTGTAAAAACTCAATAGATCCACTAAAGCACATCGACCACGGATGACCCTGATCAGAGACAAAACACAGCGAGAAGGATTAGTGTTTTCCAGACAGCATATAGGTTAGGAAGGTCAAAGTTACAAAATCTCCTTAAATTATATTCGCAATTTTATTAACCCATTCTCCTAAACCTATTGCTGTTTAGATGGTGACTCATGTTAAGATCCCCGATTGTGGACCTATTGAGTTTTTACAGTATACCTGGAACGTGTAAGCCCTGAGTCCCCTAAGGTGTATAGTAGCGCTAGCAGAATAATAAGATTTGTGTGCGCGTATGTGTGTGTGCGCTCCTGGGGCTAGCCGCAATTTTGCCAGGGTGTCACTCTCCCACTAGTCTAATTCTCATCTCCACAAATAAAATAAAAATAACAACCCCCAGGCAATGCATCCATCTCCCAACTGCTTTCAAATAACATCCACACCTGTTTCATTTTTCTTCAGCTGCTCTACCCGCCTGCCCGCATCCTTCTTCACAAACTACCCATCCACGTTTAGGCTGCCTCCGCGCCTGCCTACCTCCACCCCCTCTAGACTGCCTTACCCACTGCCTCATACCAACGCCCTTTATTTCATTCTGCTTTGAGTGGAGAGAAAGCTTGCTTTGAGCGAGTTTGGGTGGCGAGAAAGACTATGGGTAGAGCACCAAAAGGGAAGGTCAAGGAAGCTGTCCAGAGGAAGCAAAACCGGCTGCAAAAACGAATCAGGGCCCAGCAACAACAACAAAATGACATTCCCGAAGAGGGGGAATCTATGTCGGATTCGGGCACGACGGAGCAAGGTATGCTACACTCTCCTCCTATTGTATTTACTTTTTAACCCATCTCTCTCTCTCTCTCTCTCTCTTTCTCTCTCTCTCTCTCTTTCTCTCTCTCTCTCTCTATACAGTATTTCATAGCAAAGCGAGCGCTCCGCCTAGTGAGAATGTCCATTAGCGGCCAGTTCATTAAAAATCAGAAAACATAACCCTTGTCTCTACAGAGATTTGTATAGGATCAGCAGAAATAGTTTGCCAGTTTTTACTGGGGGGGGGGGGGGGGGGGGGGGGGGGGGGGGGGGGGGGGGGGGGGGGGGGGGGGGGGGGGGGGGGGGGGGGGGGGGGGGGGGGGG
>Ga0307517_10002633_pt1 | contig 28620 bp, 13 predicted proteins | sample 23_EM_MG_FD_194515 | JGI IMG/M metagenome (GOLD analysis project Ga0307517, IMG submission 194515) | Populus trichocarpa ectomycorrhiza microbial communities from riparian zone in the Pacific Northwest, United States - 23_EM | ecosystem: Host-associated > Plants > Roots > Unclassified | place... | reverse complement strand
GTTTTGATGAAAGAAAATTCCAAACCAACTACCCAACTACAATGGCAATTAAACCCAACTATATAAGAGGTGGTGCAGGCTAAAGTATTAAAATTATTGGATGTAGGATGATGAGAACCAAGGGAAGTCTAGCTATAGACTTTAAACAAAGCACTTTTTTAGACGGAACCCAAGTTTTTTATTTATTTATTTATATTATTATTCTCTTTAATTTTTAGATTTTTTTTAATTTATGTCATTTTATAGGTTTGTGTAAGTTTAGGGCTCTCCAATAAGTTACACGATTGCGCTTTCAAGGACAACTTTCAATTAGAAATCAAGGGAGCAATTCTTACTTTTTCTCAATTTATTTTCGTTTCTCTTCTTTCTCATCGAGGACAATTTTTTAATTAAGTTTAGGGGAAGAGAGTTAGTTTTATGCTAATTTATGTTAAAAGAGAGAGTGAGAGAGAGAATTAGCTTGATGAATAAAAAAATATTCATATGATAAGAATATGGTTGAAATTGATTATAATTTTAGGGAAAAAAACTCTTATTGCTTGAGTTTATTTGTTAATCCTTAATTTGAGGTTTTCTATATTCAATGAATGCTTATCATGCTTATCAATTGTTCTGCATACCTAGATAAATTTTATACGAATATTACAAATTTGTATGATCTTAACAAACTCTAGAACTTGTTTGATGACACTTGAGGCGAAACCATAGACAAAATATTACCTAGGAAATGATTTAGGTATTCTTTGAATCGATTGAGTCTTTCAAGCTTACCTATTTATTATCTTTATCTCTAGTCAGCCCTTTGAGCTTTGTGGAATCATACTTTGGATTAAGTATGATTGGTGTATTAAACTTTTTTCTTGGCGTACAAATTAAGTAGAGTGAAGATTGAATTTTTTTTTAAAATCTATGTATATTAGAGATTTATTTAAGAAGTTTGTTGTAGAAAGAAAGAGTCATACTCAGACACCTATTAGCACATCTGTCAAAATTAGCTCAGATTCTACAGGTAAGTTTGTTAATTCTACACTTTATAGAAGCATGATAAGGAGTCTATTTTAAATTACTGTTAGCAGACTTGATATTTCTTTTAATGGGGGTGTTTGTGCTAGATTTCAATCTAATCCTAAAGAATCACACCTTATAGCAATTAAAAAAATCTTAAAATACCTTAGTACTATAATTGACTATGGTGTATGGTATTCAAAAGATTCAAACTTGACTCTAGTTGATTATTTAGATGTTGACTGGACATGTAATATTGACGATACAAAAAAAGTATTAGAGATTGTTTTTATGTTGGTAACAACTTGACAGCATGGATGAGTAAGAAACAAAATTTAATATCATTGTCCATTGCAGAAGTTGAGTACATTGTAGCAGGAAGTTGTTAAACACAACTTTTTTGGATGAAAAAGATGTTAGAGGATTATGGTTTCTCGCAAGAAACTATAACTACTTATTGTTATAATTCTAGTGCAATTAGTATCTTCAAAAATCTTGTGCAACATTCAAGAACCAAGTATATAGATATAAGACATCATTTCATTAGAGACTTGGTTGAATCAAATATTATGTCTTTAGAATATATGAACATCAAATATCAATTGGCCGACTTATTAACGAAACTTTTAGATGGTCTATGATTTTAATTTCTTAGGAAAGTTATTGGTGTATGTGACATGCATTAATTCTTAAAAGAGATAAAATTTGTAAATAAAAAAATATGTGTGTGGAAAGTTTTGTTTGTGTTTTTTATGTTTTTCAAACAAGTGATAGGTTGTTAACACTAAAGCACAGAAGCAAACCTTGTAAATATACCTAATTTAATATCTTTAAATCTCACAAATTTCATTTTGCTATAATCAAGGCAAATCTTATTTTGTATGGTCTTCATTTTTGAAATATTATTCTTTTAAAAGCCCTAGTAAAGGTACTATCTTAAGCACAATGAAGAATTCAAGTTGTTTTACTTACTATTAGCAAAAGTACAATTGATTTAAAAGCGAGTATGCTATCAGTTAATGAGGAGTAAAATGTGCCTTGAATTGACTAAAGCTGGTTAAATTTAACATTCAAATTATTAAGACACTCCTCTTACAGATCTTTGAGAAAACATCAAGAGTTCACATTATTGTGGAAATATATAAACACTTCAGTATGGATTCATTATACTCCTTTAATTCCTTGAAGAAAAAGTCAATTGCTCACTATGAAAATAGACAAGCAATTACATAAGAAATTCAACAAGTAAGTATTCTAAACTAGTTTTTTTAAGTATAATTTTAATACTTGTTTAATTTGCATGCTATAATTGTTTTTCCTATATTTGTTTTGCAAGTTTATGTATTTGCTTAGCAAGCATGCTACATTTTTATAATTATTACCATATTTTTATATGTTTGCATGATTATAAACTAAATATATATTTTTTACTTATCTAATCTTTACTTGTGAGTTTTGAACATCAGTTCCATCCTATCTCGAATGTTTTTTTTTAGGAAAACATATAAAAAAGTTATAAATGAATAGAAAGAACTTGATATGATCAATGAGTTAAAAAGGAATGAAAAGAGTTTGTTAAAATTTCATATTAAAATTACCACTATAAGTGCCCCATCCGAGTTTTTATTTATAGATTTGAGAGTCGCATATAGAGTTATTACTCTATCTTGTACCTTTACTTTTATGGTTTCAAAAATCAATGGAACAATTTCATTTTAAAAAATTACATATCACATGGAGTGTCAGTATATTTTTTCTACATTTACAAAGAATTTTTTTTTAAATATATTTTTAATTTTAAAAATCACAAATTGATAGGAAAAAAACCAAATAACAAGTTTGAAAATTTCATTAAAAAATAAAAAGTGGATGGTTTTTCTCATTCCCAATTTTGATCAAATATATCAGATTTAAAGATATCATATGGTCTAATAACTTAAAATTTTCACTTAATAAGCATTATAATATACAAGAAAAGTAAATTTAGTTTCACCATTATGTGATATGTAAACCCAAATACTTAAAAAGAGGAATGAATTAGGTGATATGACCAAAGTTTAAACTAATTCTCCAATAAACACAAATTAGCCCATTTTTCTAATCATGCATTTAACAGTAATATAACATGGAACAATAATTTAAAGGAGAAGGAAAAAAGAGCTTTGCATGGTGATATATACAGTAGTTTGATCCTATCATTTACTGTCTTCCGCAAACAGTAAGCTATTATTACTCAACAATGATGTCTCACATTTTTACAATAAAAATCTTTCTTAAAGATTGATATTAAAAAAATTTATACCTTGCCAAGAATTTTATTCAAGAAAGAAAATGATAATAAATTTCACAATCAAAGAGTAGATTTACTAAAGAAAAGCTCAAGTCTTTAATAAAAAAATAATTTAATTCTTTTACAAAATAGAGATGAAATTAATAAATAACAAATAATATTAGGATTATATCACCTTGTAAATGTGGAAGAACATTCTATATGTTTTCCCTTTCTTTCATTTGCACCTTTTTTTTAATCTTATTTTCAAATTTGCAATCAATCCTTTGAAAAGATTTATTTTCAATTTTTTTTATATACAAGAAAAGTAAACAAAAGTTTTTATATATTTAGTTGCCACCAATTTTGCAATTATATATGCAGTTGCAAACAAGGCATTCTTTTATAAATAATTTTATTTTTTTATATTAAATACATTTTTAATCCTGACTGTATGAATATTTTTATAAGTTATGTAAATTTATTGAACAAGATATAATTATTACATAAATCTTATTATCGAGAAAAATTAAGTGGAAAAACATATAGAATTTTTAGGATAGATTACATTTACTCCATTGAAATTATATAAACCATCCAATTCGAAGATTCAACAAAAACCCTCTCCATTTAATAAAACCAATATTACCAAAACATCTTTTTATATAAAAAAATACTATTTAGAAATATAATTAAATTAGGAGCTTCAAAAAAACTAGCGAAAGAATATAATAAAATGGGATATGGTTTTTTAAAACATGAACAATATTAATTTCTCCATTTAAATTCTTTCAGTTTCCTTTTTAAAATTATATATACATATATTAAATTTCTTAATTTAACTATTGTTTTTCTAAATAGCAATTATGGGAATTGTCTTTTAACAATCCGTTTAATTTTTAATAAAAGTTTATTCTATTCAATGATAAAATTTAATCAATTAAAATATTTACATAACATATACAATAAATGTGTTTGATTATTAAAAACTAGAAACAGGAGAAAGTTAAATTAGTTGTATTGGTCTTATGAATTGAAGAAAAAGTGTTAATTTATTATCTAGGTGTTAATTATGATTTAATCTCTATAGTTTATTCAAACTTATCAATCTTGTAGTGTGAGAAAATTTGAATAGTCCTTTTGGCTATTTTTCTGTCCTCAATTTAGTGGATTCCTTCTTGCTCCATTCAAATTTTCCATTAATCTATTCCTTTTTTTATTTTCTATTTCTCAAAAAAAAAAGCATAAAATTGATGAACGTAAATAAATGTGTTTGATTATTAAAAATTAAAAACAGCAAAAAGTTAAAGTAGTTGTCTTGTTCTTATGAATAGAAGAAAAAAAATATTTTATTGTCTAGGTGTTAATTATAACTTAGTCTCTACTTAGATTTGTGGTTTGTGCTATGGTGTAGGCTAATAAAAAAGTTTTTGACGTAAAAAATGCAAAGAAAAAACATTTGAGACTTGAGTCATTGGTTCAATTGTTAATTTAAATAATATGAATAAAAAAACACAACGATAAAAAATAAATTAATAAAATATTGACAATGAAAAAAGGTAAAAAAAACCTGACTTGAACCTATCCGGATTACTAAACAACCCAATGATGATGGGCAAAACCGAAGAAAATAAAACTTAATTTTTAATAAATAAAATGTTAAATGATGAAAATTAAAAAAATATATAATTAAAAAAAGGTAAAAAAAAAATCAATCTGAGCATACTTAGGTTAAGATGCAAAATTTTGACCTAGTTATAATACTAGGATAATCGTGTTTGAAAGAAAAATAAATAAAATCATGAAGTTTAATTATCGAACAATCCAATGTTGAAGAACAAAAACAAACAAGAAAATAATTGAAAAAATTAACAAAATTTTTTTGAGTTAATCTAAGTTAATCCACTAATCAAGTGACCATGACCATACAATTAAGATAACCCAATAGAAATGAATGGAAAAAAAAAAAGCATGAAGAACAATTTCTAATAAATAAAGGCTAAAATCGAAATAAATCAATTTGAAAAAAAAAACAAAAGGCAACTTGCGTTGACTTCTAAAATTGGTGGTTTTGGTCATAAACCCGAGACTAACTTTATAGAAAGCAAATCATAAAAAATAACAAAGCATAATTAAAAAGAAAAAGAAAAAAAATCAGCTTAAAAAAGGGAAAAAAACCAAAAAAACCTGGAAAAACCTAATAAATGTAGTCGAATCTTTAAAACTCGCAGCCTATGAAATGAAAGCAAGAGAAAAGGTATAAAAGCCAATTTCTAATAAATCAAATAAGAACGTGATAACTCCATCAAAAATAAAATGAAAAGAAAAGGATGAAGCTTAATTTATAGCAAATAAAATATTGAATGATAAAAAATATCAAAAATATATAATTTAAAAAGGTCAAAAGTTATCGATGTGAGCCTACCTGGGTTAAGATGCAAAATCTTTAACCAAATCGTGATACCAAGGTAACCACATTTTAAATAAAAGTGAATAAAATCATGAAATTCAATCATCGAATAACCAATATTCAAGGACAAAAAAAAGAAATTTAATTAAAAAAAGCTATGAAAAAAAATTGGAGTTAACCTGGGTTAACTCGCTAACCTCACGATCACAGACATAGGTCATGATAACACAATAGAAAAGAAATGGGGGAATAAGCACGAAGACTAATTTTCATTTCATCAAATGTTGAATTATAAAATTAAAATAAATCAATTTTAAAAAAGAAAAAAAAAATAAAAGTCAACCTGTGTTAATCTTTGAGCTAGTGACTTTGGTCATGAACTCGAGAATAACACCATAGAAGACAAACCATAAAAAATAACAAAGCAAAAATCTTAAAAAAAACAGCTAAAAAATAAAAAAAACACCAACTTAAAACAAGGAAAAAAAAAATGCAAACTCAGGCAAACCTCTTAAACCTGGTATGATATCTAAAACTTGCAACTCGTGAAATCCTAGACTTAGGTTCAATTAAGAAGCTTAATTTCTAACTAATTTAATTTTCAAGGATGAAATCGTGAAAAAAAAATCAATTTTAAAAACTTGATAAAGCATAAAAGATAGCCATAAAAAAATGAGGATGAAATTTAATAAAAAAAACCATGAAGGATGAAATTGTAAGAAAAAAAACAATCTAAAAAATGACCCCAAATAAAATAAATAACAATAACAAAAATATGACCAAATTTAAAAGATTAAAAAATTGAAGGGGGTGAAATAAAAAACATTTTAAATTTCATAAATTATTCAAAATAAAAAATAGTAATAAAAAAATAAGGACCAAATGTGAAAGAAAACGAAATTGAAGGGGTTGGTTTTAAATTTTGAAGAAGTTGGTGCTAGATTCAAGGAGAGAGAAGAAGAAGAAAGAAATGTTCATCGGTGCCAAACTAGTGGTGCGTTTGGAACACGCTTCTTCTCATCGTGTAGGGGGCGCTGCGATCTTTCAAACGCTGCCTTGCAGATGGTCAAAAAACCTCGTACGTGCTTCCTAAAAGGTGCGAGGGTTGTCTACTCATTGATGTGTGTTACACAAGTGCCTACATGTTTTTTTAATAATATTTAATATATGGTCAATTATAATAATGCTCGTGAATAACCTTTAAATTAACAATAAAACCAATATAAAAGGAGAAAGAGTTGTGTTGATTTTGTCTCTAAAGACATTAAAGTAATTATACTATTTTGAAAAAAAGTAAAAGACCAAAACACCCATGAGTGACAATCATTATATTTTTTTTATTCTAGGGTTAAATTAATAATTTTACTATGCAATAAAAAAACAAAATAACTAATCTAACTCTATCCAATTTATAAAAGATATTTATGTCATGATGAAATGATTACCTTAACTTTAATATCTAGTTCAAATGTTTTACGAGGCAAAATTCATCATTATACTATCATAAAAAATATTCCTTCTTGCTCCATTAAAATATCCCATTTATCCACTCTTATTCTTTTTTCTATTTCTCAAAAAAGGAAGAAGGAAAAAATATAAAATTGAGGAAAGGACTGTTAAAATAGATTTAAAAATAATAAGGTTAACTATGTAATCTTATAAAGCTATGAATTCTAGTATTAACTCTTTTCTTAGTCATATATTGAAATATAAAGTTTGTTTAATTTCAATTTTATTTTAAGGCAATTAAAATAGGGGAAAAATTAGCAAAATTTTGAAAGTTAGTGACTAATATGTTAGTTATCCCAGCTAAATATCAGCTTTGACGTCAAGTGTAGAAAAGCAACAAAAGCATACACATGAATAAAGAAGCCAAGACAACCTCAACGTGTCCTTAAAAGAAAGAGAGTAGAGAAATTATTTACAGACGGGAGAATATGTGACATTGGTGTTGAAACGGACTAAATTATAAATTAGCTCTCCTAGCAAAATAAATTAATAGTCCTTCTAATTTAAAAATTAATTAATCAGTCCTTTTTATCCATTTGATGTCCCTTTCCAAATTTTTTTCAGATAAATAAAAAAAGAAAAAATAGAAATTATGAAAAGATCCATCAGAGAAAAATATTTTTAAACAAAAATAATATTAAATTAAACATGGTCAATGCTAATTAAGGAATTCCAAAAGGTTAAGGAGGCTTGCTCATTTTATTAATTTTCTAGGTTCAAACTTCATATCAGCATCTTGAAAAATTTATTAAATTCTTCTAAATGCATTACACTAGTATATAGACTGTGCATCTATATGATTACTTGCTCAGGGAGAGATTTAATTTTTTTTTATTAATATGGTGTTCGGACCAGTTTGCGCGTATCTCGACTAATTCCACGGGCCTTGAAGTTAATGACCATGTAAACCTTCAGTGACCATCATATTAGCAACCACAGGGCTCGAACCTGAGACCACAGGGAGAGTAAACTTCTTAGTCCCAAACTCTTACCACTGGGCCACCTACTAGATGGTTAGGAGAGACTTAATCTTTGTTGACGTGTAACGTGTTATGATATCTTTATTGCTAAATAAAAAAAAGAAAAAGAAAAAAAAGACAAAACTGATAAGGACTAGTTAATTAGATTCTGAAACTATAGGGACTATGCAATTCATTTTAGAAGACTAAAGGGACTAATTTGTAATTTATCATGTAAGAACGCGGGTAAAGAAGGAAAAGAAAAAAGAAAAGCGAGAAAGAAAGGGAGGAGTGTCTCTGTTTGGATTGTTTGTTGGTTGGTTTTTATTCTTCCGTGAGTTTTTGTGGAGAGGAGGACACTACGCCCTCTTTTTCTCTCTTTCTCCTCCTCTCTAAAAAATAAATAAACAAAGAAAAAAAAGAAAACAACTAAGCATACTCTCTCTTTCTCCCTCTAAAACACTCTCCCCTTCACTTAAAAAACACAAATTCTTGGTTTTTTGGAGGGTTTGATAGAGTGACAGCTTTTGTGTATTTGTTGGAATGGGGATTCTGGAAAAGAATGGTAAAGTGTCAGTTTCGTAATATACAGAACGATCAGAGTAAGAAATGGATTTTGATGCCGGAATTCCGATGTCTCGTAGTGGTGTTGGTCTACCAGCTGTAACCGAGGGAACTTCTATGTCACCGTCTTTAAGCGAAGGTTCTCGTTTTCTTTCTTTTCTTTCTCTCTGTTTTTTTTTTAATAATAATAATAATAGTAGTAGTAGTAGTAAAAAAAATATATATTAGGAATTAGGTTTGTGTGGTATTTCATTGAAAATAAAATTCATGCAGAAAAGAAGAGAGAGAAAAAAAATGCAATTCACGTGTTGCTTGCCTTGGTGGTGCTAGTTGGGAATTCTCTGTTTTACCCTCTGTCTGTCGTAGATTTTGCTTGATCGTGTCTGAATTTGTTCAATTTCCAGCTTGTTTCTGTATAAAAACATAGGTTTCGTTTTTTTTTTATTTTAAATCTTGTAGGTAGGAAGAAATTCTGGTTTTTGTCGGTGCTTTTACTTTGTTTGGTTAAACGGTCGGAATTCTTACCTCTGTTTTAATCACTGTAACATTTTTTTTTTAATGTTTTGCATGTAATGAATGACAACAATTTCAACTTTTCAAGAATCTAACAAGTTTGTTTTTCTTTATTATGCAAAATCCCAAGTATTTATCCCTCACTGAAAACTTTTCTCAATTTTTGGACCCTTTACTTTCTAATTGAAGCAACTCTACTTATTAGAGACAGCGAAAACAGAATTCTAGAGATTATAGGAGGAGATTATGGAGAAAATGATTGTTGGGAAATTATTCTCCGTTTCTCCTTGATTGATATTTCTCATAGATGTTTGAACTCAGTTATCCAGTTTCATTTTCAGATGCAATGTGGCAAATGAACCTGAGATCGAGTGAAACAATGGAAGCTGGGCCATATCCTGAGCGTCCTGGAGAGCCAGATTGTTCATATTATATAAGAACAGGCCTCTGTAGATTTGGGGCTACATGCCGATTTAATCACCCCCCTAATCGGAAGCTGGTATGAGCTGCAGTGTTCTTGGAACACAAACACTACTGTAATTTTACTACATTTTCAATTAGATTCTTAGCTTGAATCAATGAAGGCAATTGAACTGAGCACCTGAGTCTTTGCAGATTGTGATTTCTGGCTTATTTTTATAGAAATGTTATACAATTATTACATAAATTTCTATTTGGTTGTTTACAATCAGCATTAACAATTATATATACTTAACTGTACTTATGTACTAGATTTCAGTGGTTCTATTATCAAATAATGTTTCTGAATGTAGTCTGCTTGTAAAAGATAATTTACTGGTAAGTTAAAGCAAAATGCATTGAACTCCCCTATTAGGGAAGTATAGTCAACATCCTAGAGAAAGCTTTCTGAATTTTCTATTTTCCTTTGGGGTGTATTTGTTTGCTTTTCCCTTGTCAGTCTATCACACATCCACACACCTAGCTGTGCATGTGTTTCTTTGTCTGATTGAATGCAGACATATCCAATAATGAATGGTTGGATGTGGGAATGGGGGGATTTTTTGTATTGACAATTGTTTTCCATATGCATATATATTGGTGAGAATGTAAATGGTGACCTGCATGGAGATGCACAATCGCAATGCATGTTTTGGCATGCTCATTTTCACTTAGCATTTTTAATATTTACGTTTCCTTGTTATACAAAAAAAATCACATAAGATTGATATTTTGAACTATGATCTGTTGAGTTCCAGGCAATTGCAGCAGCCAGGATGAAGGGGGAATTTCCAGAAAGAATAGGACAACCAGAATGCCAGGTATATTCTGTGTCAACTGTTTATTAGCTTGTTTTATGTAGACTTCATTTTCAAATTTACCATCTTCAAGAACTGTGTCACTTACTTTACCACGAGGAATTAATATCAGAAAACTGTGTTTGTTCCTTTCGTTATTGTAAAGGAAAAGGGAATTGATCTGAATCCTACCATTGTATCAGTGGGAATGATAGTTGTCTCAGTGGGAAACTACTATTTAGTATTCTTTAGTTCTCTCTTCATAAAAACTAGCTGTTTGGTAGATCTTATTCAATGTAGTTATCACAATACTCATCATAATTGCAAAACTGAGGGACTGGGCCAAACGAGTTTGACTTTACCTTTTTGTTCAAAGTAACTTTCATCAGTTCACTTTACTCTGATGTGAATGTTTTGAAGCAATTCATCAGGTGTGGCCCCCATACCCTCCTCACATGTTTTTGAAGTTTTGTAATTAACAGTAAATGAGGACATGAATTTTTTTTTGTGAAGCTTTTCATTTGTATTTGCTGTGGCGAAACCTGTATTTTGTTTTAAGGATTAGGTTTCCATAAGCCCTTGAGAGATGCTATTTATCTCACATGGATATTTAACTTCTCTTTTGTATGGTTCTAAAGTCTTCCGATGTATGACCATGAGCTGGTTTACCTAACATGTTCTGTTGTCCAAAATCCCCTGGTTTTCTAGTTGTTTGGGTTGTGTCTTGGAGAATTGTTTCGTCAAGTTTGGGATTTCGAAGTGTCTTTATAGGAAGCTTAATTCTTTGACTGTTTACAGTGTAATAGTTGTGTCAAATGACTCAATATGAATGTACATATTCTAGTTGATTTTTAAACCTTCTCTCTTACAAATGTCCTGGCTGGGTCCTTGTCTGATTCCTGACCATTCTGCCACTTAGATCTTATCCCACCATGCAAGACTTTTTCATGACATATTTTTCCTTCATAAATTATCTGGAAAGATATGGTTAGTTGAAGCTTTTGGAAGGTTTAAAAAGATTATGGGAATGCCTACCACCTACTAATTGCTGGACATCTCCTAAGTGATATATGTTAGATGACATATTAGACGGAAATTATAGAATTAGAAAGGTTGATGGCCTGAAAATATATGCAAATAAAGAAGATTAACTGGTACTCTCCATTTCCTTTATGCTTTCACAATAGAGATGGACTAATTTCCAACAATCACAATGAAAGACCAAAAATGATGTTGATGACTGAGTCAATATTTGTTAGTTGTATAATTGCAAACCATGATCTTTTACTTACCGATAGTTATCAGGATTCACACTTTATTTCGAGTACTGAGTTGGTCAGGTAATTGAAAATTTATGATAAATCATTAATTCACTATTTTTTTCAGAATGAGTGATAGAAGATTGTGGTACAAGTTAAATTCAGCCTGTGGTGCTTGAAGTTCTAGTTCATAGATCTGATATGGTGATGTTGAACCAATCAAAATTTAGGACTATTATTCACTTATTTGATATTTTTTTTTTGATCAGTTAGAATTTTTAGTTGTTCTTATCTAATCATTTGAGGACTTAGGTGTTAACTAGAAGTTCATTTCATTTTCTTACTAGTAGAGTTTTGTTGTGAGTTTGGGAAGTCCTATTCCTAATGGTTAAAGGGTGTTGTCTGAGTTCTTGGTGTTTTCTAAGAGACTAAGAGCTCTGATTTTATATTTTAGATAGCCTTGTTGATGATTCAGAATTGATGTCAAGATCTCTTTCTCTTCTCTCTACTACAATTCTTGTTGGTTTCTCTCCTTTCTCTTGTTTTGTGTCCTCTCTCCTCTCCTTCCTAATGTCCACTATCTTGTTTTATGCCATCAGGGATTTTTTTATCCCTTTTTTTTGGGTATCTTGTAAGTCATAGCAATTTCGTTTTCTTGTAATTTTTTGTTTGTAAAACTAATTTTGTACTTCAATTGCTCTCCAGTACTACTTGAAGACAGGAACTTGCAAGTTTGGGGCCACGTGCAAGTTTCATCACCCTAGAGACAAGGCTGGGATTTCTGGAAGAGTGTCTTTAAATATTTTGGGCTATCCACTCCAACCGGTATGGGCCTTTTACTTTTTAACTCAATTAAATAATTGTATGTTTTTTGTTACTTGATGTATTTGATTGATCTTCTATCTCCATTTCTATTCACTCTTGTTGATGATTCTTTGAGTAGAACTATTTGTAAAGGCACATAGAGGAATCTTGTGAAGGCTTTTCATGCTGGCATTTGTACTATGGCATTTCATTAGCAGTTTCCAATTTTCCTATATGATCATTCAGATGGTTTCTTGAATATGTTTTCCCTGCCACAAATCTTTGAGAAAGTTTCTAGAGTGAAGAATAACACATGCAAAAAATGTTTAACAGGCATTCACCTATTGTCAATGTCTCCCTCAATTTTATTTATCTGCTTGATGTGTCATTTGAAGATGGCGTTTAGATCATTTAAGGGGTCCTCTGCATCTTTGTTTTTTGGATTCTGTGGTTGAAGAGGTCCTTGAACCTTGTCTTTAGCCAGTCAAATTTGGAAAGTTTGATACTCTCTATGATCAATGTACTTGGGCCGGAGGTATTTTCTTAGGAGCTTTAGAGGAATTTCTAGCTGACATTTAGAGAGAATGGAGTGGTGTTTTTGATAGTGCCTTTTATTGTTGTGGAGAATCCCTTATAATCATAATGTATATCATTTTCTTTTCTTTACGAATAAAACTTATTCTAAACAAACAAACAATCAAATAATTATGATAACATTTTGACATTATAGTCTAACATACGTTTGTTTGCTTCCTAGCTTCTTTTCTTTTCTCTTTTTTTTTTTTCACTTTTGTGGGCATAAAAGACTAGGAATCTCATTTTGACGTTTTTATCCTGAAGAAATTAGGACACAGGCATTGCTGTGTAGACATTCAATAATTATCATGTAGCATATAATTGATGAGAAGTGCAAAATTTTGACCAAATTATCTAGATACAATTTTAACATAAATTATTGCAGTCCATTCAATAGGGCTGACAATGTGAAAACAAAAGTGAGAGGTAAATTGGAAGCTAATTGCAAGAGTAAAAAGAAATTAAGATACGAAGAATCTATAAATTTATGGAGAAAAGCCAAAGAAATGTCTAGGAGAGCTTGGTGGACTCTTAGGTGTCAATTTTCTTGTTTTTACTTTTAAGACTTTCAAATTTACTAATCTCCGTACTTCTTCCATTAGTTTTATATTTTTGCACTATCTATGTCCAAGGGCTTTCTTGGAAATGAATGGGAGATATTTCATGTTGAAAACTGTTTGAGGGTTCCTTATGCAAACCTATAGATTGGAGTAGTGAATGCCCGTCGGGTCAAACACCTAGAAACTTGTCTGATCTAACAGGGGGTTACTTAAGTGGGCCAACAGGTGAAATATATGATCGTTACTGCCTGTTAAGTACCGGTGACATCAATAATTTTTATATTGATATTTCCAAAGAGCATGAGTACAAGAATCTTTGTCGTGTAATGAACAAGCTGCAGTGTCAGGCCTTTAAAATCAACTGTGATTGGTTGAAATATATTTTAGATTATGAGAACTCATTAGTTTCATATGGTTATCTCATGCCTCGAACTAAGATTAAAGATTTGGCTTGTTTTAAGTTTGTAGCATTCAAATCTGCAATGCTTCTGTTGGAATAAATAATGTCTTTGTTCATTTGTGGGATGTGTTTGCCTTGCAAATCTCCTGTCTCCCCACTTCTATATTGTGTGTTCTTCCTAGGATGAATTGCATTTTTTTTCTTCATTTCTCTTTTCTTTTATTTCCTGCAGAATGAGATCGAGTGTGCTTATTACTTAAGAACAGGACAGTGCAAGTTTGGTAGCACTTGTAAATTTCACCATCCTCAGCCAACTAATATGATGGTTCCACTGCGTGGCTCTCCTATTTACCCTACTGTCAGCTCTCCAACTACCCCTGGTCAACAATCCTATCCAGGAGGACTTGCAACAACCTGGTCAAGGGCATCTTTTATTACTAGCCCACGCTGGCAAGCTCCTTCAAGTTATACACCTTTGATTCTACCTCAGGGAGTCGTGTCAGTCCCTGGCTGGAATGCATACAGTGTAAGCTGCTCTTTATCTTTTGTCAGAGAATGCAATTAAGAACAGTTTTTGGGTTAAATTGGAGGCTATTGGGCGTAGACCACACAATGAGGCACCTCCCTTAATCTCTCAAATCCCGGGCATGGACTGGTTTTTATCCTAGGTCACTTGGTATGCTACCTGATGATTTTGCCAGGAAGAAAATTTTGCCTCCCCTTTTAATATTATGGTAAATTCAGTCTCTTGAAAAAGATTTCAATCTGATGCATAAAATTTTCCTTCTATCCCCAAAGATTCTGAAACATATTTTAGCCCTCAAGGATGCAAAGTTTTTTCCTTCCTTAAAAAGATTATAGTTTCATCCCTAAGAAGGAAAGTTTTGTTTGTTCCATCCCTAAAAGAGATATTTATTAACATTTTTAAGTGCTTTCTTCTACTACCCAACAACTACAACAAAGTCTCAATCCCAAACTAGTCGGGGTTGGCTTTATGTATCCTCCTGCACCATTTCACTTGATCACAAACCAAATCCACCTCAATATTAAATGAAATTTCTTTGCCCCTCCAAGTCTTAAATCTTGGGTCCACAGTTGTTTCCACTAACAAATATTGCTGACTTCATTAGCTCATGTCTTTTGCATATGTCAAAAAGGTCCTTCAGTCATGGTACTTAGTTTTTGATGTTGCTCAGGTTGCACATTGATTTCTTTTTGGGACTTAATTTTCTTTTCCTTTTCTTTTCATACATTAAATTTATTCAACTCTTTGTACAAGTTGCTAGTTGTATATAAATAGTGATTAGAGGCTTTACTTCCAATTATGATTGGAATAATGTTTTGGTAGCCTTATACAGATATTTTCTTTGTTCTGCTGAAAATTCTGGTAATTTTATTTTCTGGGTCAAAATGCCATTCAACCTTTTGGCATGTAAGAATCAGCTGCCCAGTAGTTTGCACTAGGGGATGAGTCTGGAGCTGAAGCTTAGTCAAAGTTGATTGGAGTTGGCTGGTGATGATGGCTGCATGGCTACTCATTGTGGTGATGGAGTGACTCTGCTTATTTGGGGTAAAAGGTGCTGGTGTTTGTTTTGGGGTAATGGTGATCTTGGACTTGGAGGTGGGTGTTTTTGGTAATTTTAATGATAGATGTTATGACAGAGTGCTGAAAACAATAGGAAAGTTGATTGAGTGAAATTTCAATATTTCACGTGCACAGAGGCGACACTTAGGTCATTCATAAGAGCACCATGCCCCCAAGCTCATTGTAGTCCCTGAAAGTTGTTATATTTTTCACACCCTGTAATTTTCTAATTTGCCCCCTCCTAAAATTGTAGTTCTTTTCTTATGTCCTAACATATCTAATTCCTCTGACCACCAACAATTTCCCAACAATTTTTACTCACGCACCGGCACTGCTTGTGCGATTAATTTGTGTTATTTTAGAGGTGTTTAGTGGTGTGCTATGCTTTCAGAATGAAATAGCCAAACAGGGGCACAGTTTTTCTGCTTCAAGAGGAAATCTTGCATTTTAATGCATGACATAGTCCAATTTTGGGATTACAAATTGCAGGGAAGTTTCTAATATATGCAGCCATAGCTGTGAATGTATGAAAGTGTCAAGATTTCCAAAGAACAAAATAAAATGGCAAAGTTAATGTTTCCAAAAAAGTGTGACCAATCTTTTAGCTAATGCATTTGAACTAAGCTTCCTCTGAAAATTTTGGTACCTGTGTGTGGAGTTGAAACAAGGCCTGCAAATACACCATCCATCCTGATCTCTAAGGTTGGTTGTGTTCAATAAGTACATTTCCAGATGTTTCTAATTTTATTTTGGGCTGTGCTCCAACGAATGGATTGGTGGTAGGCTCTGACATCTGCATTTATGGCTGCATCAAAGGCATAATGAATTTTTCTCAATGCACTTTTGTTTTGCAGTTGATATGTAAGCTTTCTGCATGCATGAGTTGAGTATCAAGAAATGTGACTTGCTTGTTGGTCAATTTCCAGGGTCAGCTTGGGTCGGTATCATCTCCAGAGAGTCAGCAACAAACAGGAAACAGTCAGATATATGGAACCTCACGCCACAGTGAATCAGTTAATGCAGGATCTCAAGGGACATTTTCCCCATACCGTTCTGGCTCTGCCCCCTTGGGATTTTATGCCTTGCAAAGAGAGAGTGTTTTTCCTGAGAGACCTGGTCAGCCTGAATGCCAGTTTTACATGAAGACTGGAGACTGTAAGTTCGGTGCAGTTTGTAGATTCCATCATCCAAGGGAGAGACTAATTCCTGCTCCAGACTGTGTCTTGAGTCCAATTGGGCTGCCTTTACGTCCAGTGAGTTCATTTTTCATCATCCCTTTTTTCTTACCATCTAATTATCTCCATTTAGTTTATGTGAAGTGCTTTTACCAAAACCTGAGCTTAGGAGGAGGAAAAACTGAGCTTCAAAATCGTAGGAGTCACACTTAAGAGAGATTGTGTTTCAATTGCAAAACAAAATTGCTTCCTAGAAGAAAGACTTAGATTCCTATATAAGAAAATAATAGTAATCCTATTTAGAATAGAAAAACCTTAATAGAGCTAATTACATTAGCACTAATAAATATTAAATAGAAAATAAAACCTAGAGCTATAACATTACAAATTTTCCAGCAAACCTGGAAATTACCAAAATACCTTTGCATTCTATAATTTAAATAAAAACATATTAATTTATTTTTCTGTTGCGTGCATCTTAAAAAGCAAATGGTAACAAATCAAATTCTTTTATCAAAATGGAGTTTTAATTCCCACTCAATATGTAAACAATATGATTGAAATTGCACTTCTGCTCACCCTACAAATAGGGTCTCCAATAAAAAGACCAAAAAAATCTAGGACAATATGGTGAGGTAGTGACACACTCTAGGTTCTGTAAAGAGAAATGAAGTGTCAAAAATCAGCTAAGCACATTTAAAAAAAGAAAGAAAGAACGAAAGGAAAACATAAACCACCTTATTAGATCAATTTTTCCCACACAAATCAATGACAGAAGTAAAAGTTTTTCTTTGTAGTGGTTGGAGTCGACAGAATTGAAAGTCTTAAAAGCACCTAAGACAATTGAAAGTCTTAAAAGCACCTAAGACGAGGTTGCATTAGAAGCTTAATTGAAGCTTTGGTATCTTAAAGTTTTTGATTCTTTAACACTTCAAAATGATGAAACAAAGATTCAATATGAGAGCGCACAAAGTAAAAGAGATAGATATTAGGAGAGACACTAAATTTATAGTGGTTCAGCCAATCTTTCCTACTCCACTTTTTAAATCACCGTTCAAGTATTCACTAACAATTCAAGGTTTTTTTACGGGTGAGATCTTACCGATACACTAATTTTTTTCACAGGTTCAAGATTAAAAACCCCTTCAATCTCAATCTTTTTCAAGGATCAAGATCTTAACTTTTCAATAGCTCACAAACGAAGTTTTCCAAGTGATTCAAGTGCCACTTATGCTTTCACAATGAATAATCTCTCACAAATATTTGTCACACCTCACAATAAAAAGAGGATTACAATGAATTAAACTCAAGTTTCTATAAAAAGTAATCTAGCTTAAGAATGTAAAAGAGATGATTGATGCAAATAAATTTCAAAGCTTTAAAAGGATTATGGAAGTGATGAAAGTTTTTTAGATTAAAGAGTTGGCTAGCATTAAACATATATTCAGTAGTATTTATAGGCAAAAATGGTGTTCTTAGTCGTTACTCACTAATCAAAATTTGGAGTTCAACATTTTGAATTTTTAAGGTATTCCATCTTTTTAAAAATGGTCAGGTAACATTTTGAATAGGAGAAGGGTTTTTCTTGTAAATGAACCAAGTACAAAGAAAGTAGTTAAAGACAGAGAATGCTATTTGGAAATCAGTTTATTGACTTGATTCGAAATAGTATGTACACGGTTCCTATTTAAAAGAGAATACAAGGCATGAAATCAAGAACCAAATCAAATCATATATTCTAATTAGAAGTGACCTTTAATTTATAGGAGTTAATTAATATCAAATCCATTTCTTAATTTATAGACAACCTAATATAAAATCTTCTATTTTATAACGCTCCTCCTCAAGCTGACTTTAAGACATCTTCCATTGCTAGCTTGTCGATCAAGTAGTCAAATTGAATCATGTGAAGCCCTATTTGTAAGTGCATCAACAACTTGCTCGGTAGTTGGAACATATAGCATGCAAATCATTCTACTATCAATTTTTTCTTTGATAAAGTGTTTATCAACTTCCATGTGCTTGTGCTTTGTTCTATCATGAAGATATAGATTATAAGCAATTGAGATGACCGACTTATTGTCGCAACATACCTTTATGGGCGAGGAGTTAAGAATTTTCAAGTATTCTAACAACCTTTTAATCCACACTAACTTCACAAATTCCTTGTGCAATTGCTCTAAACTCAGCTTATGCACTACTCCTTGCCACAACATTTTGTTTTTTGCTTTGCAAAGTCACTAAATTCCCTCTAACATAGGTACGATAACTGGAAGTTCATCATCTATCAGTTATACTTCCAGTCCAATTTGTATTGGAGTAGACTTTAACCTGTAAATGTCCATGTTTCTTAAACAACAAACCTTTTCCAGGAGTCCCTTTACCTCAAAATTCTATTAACGACATCAAAGTGTTCCATGCCAGGTGAATGTATGAATTGGCTGACCATACTTGCTACAAAGGCTATATCTACGCATGTTGGGCCAAATAAATTAATTTGCCCACGAGTCGTTGGTATTGCTCTCGATTCACCTCTTCTTCAGTTTTGGCAGGTTAGAGCTTCAAGTTGGCTTCAATTGGTGTTTCAATTGATTTGCATCCCAATAGCCCTGTTTCATAAAGTAATTCAAATACATATTTTTTGTTGAGTGACAAATATAACTTCCTTAGAATTGACAAATTCCATTACATGAAAATATTTTGAAGCACCTGAATCCTCGACCTTAAAATCCCCAACAAGTTTTTTTTAAGTCTTTCTAGCTCGACATTGTCATCACCTGTCAGGATTATGTCATCTACATAAACAATCAAGATAGCAATTTTCTTTTAAATATTGAGTCTAGCTAGGATCTTGTAAATCCAGAAGTCCTTTGTTTTCTTGTACTAGTTGTAGCCCTCTTTAGATTTCCATTCATAATCATTGAACAAATCAAGGTCTTGCCACAATCATTTTAGTGTGTTAATACTTTGTGACATTGTTTTCTCCTTGCCGGATCTCACGAAGATTCAAAGTCAAGCCATAGACTTAGGATTGATTACCCATATTAGAATACGTTAGGTTAACATTACCATAAAGTTTCTTTGCTGTTGAACAACACATGTAGTTGGAGCTGATGCCTTCGTCCATGGCGTTCATTAGCCATGTCATAATAATGGAGTTTTCAACATCCCAGGTAGCATACACTGGGTCCTCCCTTGTTGATTCTTTTTTCTAGCCAATAAGATAACTTATTTTTCCTCGCCCTCGAATATACATGCGCACAGATTGAGACCAATGCAAGAATTTGTCGCCATTAAGGTGGATGATGGTGATCTAGACTAAGGATGTGTTGGAGACATTGATAGTGGTTGTTTTTCAAAGTACTTTTCGCTTGGAAATGCATCAAAATAATATTTTTTTTATTTTTTAAAAATTTATTTTAACATCAGCTTGTCAAAACAATAAAAAAAAAAAACAAAATAATTTGAAGCAAAAAAGAAATTAAAATCTTTGAAAACTCTGATTAAAATAGAGTTCCAAACGGACACTAAGTGTGGCTCGTTATTGGAGAATTGGGTAACAATGAGTTTGTTTCGGACATGGTGAACAAAAGAAACAAAAGGATGGAAAAAGTTATCGGTTTTTTTTTTAAAGAGCGAGTGATCAATTCCTTGCTCTGTTATCATGAACATAGAGAGTATTCTTTGGAAATCAATTTATTGACTTGTTCAAAATAGTCTGAACAAGGTTCCTATTTAAAGGGAATACAAGCATGAAACCAAGAACCAAATCAAATCATATATCCTATTAGAAGTGACCTCTAATTTATAAGAGTTGATTAATAACAAATCTATTTCCTAATTTATAAAATCTTTAATTTTACAATAGTAGTTATTGTTAAGACAAATGGAAGATTCAACTTGTAGACCTCTGAGTGTGATGTGATTATTGATGAAAAAAAACATTGTGAGGAGATGGCCATAGATAAGGGCAACATTTGGAGAGTGAGAAACAATCAAAACATTTTGGAGAAGAAGAGTTGGAAGGTTGATTTTCCTTTGTGACTTAAGGCAAGCCATAATCCAAATGGTAATCCAATCAAGTTCACCATTTTGATTGCCACGAGGAACAAGAATATGATGCACAACCTCAAATAGTACATGGTCTAAAATTGTGAGAAGATGGGTTGATTGAGATCTCGTGGCTTGAGTTTTCTCATTGTGATTGAATAAGAAATAAGAGCTGATATTGCTTGGTTGGAGGGAAAGAAACATCCATGTCCATAAGATCATTTTCCTTAAAGACATCATATCCTCTAGTTGGCAAGACCAAGTAGAGAACTACTTTTTCAAGAGTGATGGTGGGTTTCTTGCTCACCATACTTGTTAACTCAAAAGTTTTGCCATTTGCCCTTGATTTGGCACCAAGATTGGCATAAATTTGTCTCACCATGTGCACATATACCTCATGGATGTGGACCATTGAGCATGGTTGATTAGCCCACAAACTTTTGAAAAGGCTCCAAATTTATTAAGAGTGACACTATATTCTTGCTTTCATCATTTAGTTCATTGTACATAGATATGCAATCAATGTAATGATTTTACTTAAGAAATCAACCATGCAATAATGCTATGTATGCAATAAGAATTACAAAGATTGAGTTCAAGGAGGGTTGCCCATACCTAGTTCAAGTCGAAGAGCACAAAATTTTTCTTCACTTAATAGCTTGGTAAAGATGTTCGCAATTTGCTTATCCATTACCATAAACTCGAGAAAGATGTCACATTTTTTAATATGATCACAAATAAAATGATGCTAATTTCTATATGCTTAGTTTGAGTGTTCGATAGGGCTTTTGATCAAATATATAGCACTACTATAATAAAATATTGGAATATGGTCTGACTTGAGATCAAAGTCCATTAGAGTTTGCTTCATCCAAAGTATTTGAGCACAACAATTTTTAGATTCAATCTTAGAGATGAAAGCAAAATTACCATCTTGATTAGTTATAAAGGATCATGTCCTAACTCCACTTGATAGGTCACCAAGTATTGAATCTTAAGAAAGTCCTTTTGGTTTTTGAATTGCTTTGGAAAGATTTGCTCTTTATTATATTGATCATTTTGTTAAGGAGTCACTTGAGGTTTTTTTGTTGTTCTTTCTAAAGGCGTTCTCTTGTGCTTCATTTAAGTTTAACCTATCAAAAACAACATCTACACCAACCTCTTTTGCTTTTTAAAGATCAAATGAGGTATACTTATTAAAACAGCATGTATAGATTCTACATATATTAGAGTTCTATAATTATATACTCTATAAGCTTTACTAGTAGAGGAATAACCATGAAATATATCTTCATCGAATTTGATATCAAACTTTCTTAAATTATCTTTGTTATTCAAAATAAAGCATTTTGATTCAAATACATGAAAATAATTTTTTTTTTGGGTTTTCTTCCAAAATAAAGCTCATATGGAGTTTTATGTAAAATAGATCAAAGGAAAACTTGGTTTGAAACATAACAAGAAGTGTTTATGGTTTTCACCCGAAAATATTGAGTCTGACTATACTCATTTAGCATAGTTCTTCTCATTTCTTGAAGATAACGATTTTTTCTTTCAACATCTCCAATTTGTTGTGGAATTCTTAGAGTAGAAAATTCATGTTTAAATCCATTTTCTACATAAAGATTTTTAAAGGCAAGATTGTCAAATTCTCCATCATGATCACTTCTAATTTTGAAAATTAAACAACCTTTTTCATTTTAAACACTTTTGGAAAAATTTGAGATTGCTTGAATTGCCTTATCTTTGTGAGTAAGAAATAAAACTCATGTAAATCTAGTATAATTAATAATAACAAATACAAAATTTTTACCAATAAGACTAGAAACATGAAGAGGATCGAATAAGTCCAAAATTTCTTTGACAAATGCCAGGTGAGTAATATACACTAAAACACTAAACATCATTATCAATTTCATGTAAAGATTCAAACGTAACTTTATTACATTTATCACATAATTGACTAATACTAAGTAAATTATAATTTAAACCATCAATAAGTAAAACATGCTCAATAGTAGGGGGATTTTCAACATTACTGATACCTTTTACCTTCTTTCTTTTACCTTCCTTTTGGTATCATCTTCGAATGTGACATGTTTGACAGTCTTTTCTTTGAAGGAAGAGAATTTGGATTTGTCACCGTCATTTGTCTTGAACATCCACTATCCAAATACCACTTATCCTTCTTTTTCTACGAGGACAAATCTCAACTTATTGGTTTTGTTATCCATAAACTCGTGGGTCCATTTGGATTAGTAAATGTGCATTTTGACATCCAAACATATTTGAATTTAGTCGAAATATTTTTGTGCATGTTCATGAAACTCATTTTTCCCACAAGAAAGACATAAGCTTGAAGATGTTGAATTACAAGAAATTTGAGTGAAGCTTTTCGTTTTTCATTTGATTATATCTCAAACCATTTTTTTTCAAATACACATCTTTGACTACCTAAAAGTCATGATCTAGGTTCTTATTTTTTATGTGAATTTAGTTAAAGCAGAATTTAAATAACTAACTTGAGCTTTCAAGATCTCATTTTCTGACTAAGTTCTTATAGGAGATAAATGAATTAGATGCATCTTTTAAGATTCGTCACCAATTTTAGCGCTCTAGATTTCTTCTTAGTTCCACTATAGGTTGAGTTATCATCCATGTTATCCCAAGTTGCCTTCATTGCCTCTTTTGTGTCAAACTTTACTTTATTTTTAACAATAATACAATCACGCTGCACATGACTCGGTTTCTTACATTCATAGCATATAATAACATCTCTCTTGCTTGATTTTCCCTTATCACCCTTTTCTCTTCTAAAATTTCATCAGTTGCTATACTTTTCCATCCTTAAAAACTTCATGAATCTTTTAGTAATCAAGGATATGTCATCATCTTCTTCACCACTATTTCCATTTCTTTTTCAAGATTAGTCAACGATTTTAGCACTAAAGATTTTTTTTAGTTCCACTATTTTCAATCTCAAGCTCCTTCCTTGATCTTTGCTTAGCGATTAACGATCCAATAAACTCATCAAAGTCACTTGCCTTAAGATTCTTAGCCTCTTCTATGGTTGTAACTTTAGGTTCCCAAGCTTTAGGTTAAGACATCGAGATTTTACTGGCCATTTTCTCATTGAACATTTTTTAACCCAAGCTAACTAGTTCCACTAACAAAGGTAATGAACCTAGTGTGCATTTCACAAATACTTTCTTTCAGCTCCATTTTAAAAAGTTTATATTCTCTAGTGAGGCTAATAAATCTGATTTATTCTTTCAAGGGTGACTTCTAAAAGTTTTGAAATTTCATAAACTGTTTTACAATTTCTTACCCTAGTGAAATCCACATGATTAAACATAAAAAAAAATTCATAGCCTTAACATTATAACCATGTATTTTTTTTTCTTTTTCTTTTTTTTGTTGATCATCCCATTCACTTGTGGGTTTTGGACTAACTTTTCCATCCAAATTTATCTTAGTATGTCCAGTATATCCACTCTCAACATCTAATAATTTAATTCAATATCTATTGTCTCAAGAAAAGTTTGCATTCTATTCCAAAAAACTTAATTGAAGATTTGATATCTTAAAAAATTAGATCCTTGAACACTTCAAAATGCCAAAACAAAGATTCAATGTAAGAGTGCACAAAGTAAAGGTGATAGAGATTAGGAGAGACCAAATTTATAATTGTTCAGCCAATCTTGTTTACTTCACTTGTTGAACAACCGTTCAAGTATTCACTAAAAACACATGGTTGTCTTGCAATTTATACCTCATTATTTTTTTTTCACGGGTTTAAGACTAGAAAAACCCTTCACTCAATTTTCCAAGTGGTTCAAGTGTCCCTTATACTTACATAATGAATAATTTCTCACAGATTTGTCACACCTCACAATAAAAAGAAAATTACAATGAATTAAAGTCAAGTCTCTATAAAAAATGATCTAGCTAAAGAATGTGAAAGAGATGATTGATGCAAATAAAGTTCAAAGCTTTAAAAGAATTATGGAAGTGATGAAAGCTTTTTAGATTAAAGAGTTGGCTAGCATCAAGTGTATATTCACATGAAGTGAACAAGCAATATTTATAGACAAAAATGAAATTCTTAGTCGTTACTCACAAACCAAAATTTAGAGTTCAACATTTTGAATTTTTAAGGTATTCCATCATTGTAGAAACAACTAGGTAGCTTTTTGTTAGAAACAAAGAGTTGTTTATGATAAGAGTTTTAAGTATAAAACAAGTTAGGTATTGTGTTCAAGACAAGTTCACTCTTTGTTTTGAGTTTTGAGTGTAAAATAAATTATACTCAACTCATCTAAAGTACTACTTAACCACTTAGTTAGAAATGGATGAAAAAATTTTAGTATGATCAAAATAGAAGAAATTATTTGATCAAGTTTATGCTTTTCATTTAAAAAGAATGAATTTGAGTAATAGTGCTGAAATATATAATAAAAGATTTTCTCATGAAGTATTTTTCAATATGCTTCGGCAATAAAAATTCTTTTGGATAAAAATTATTTTTGTAATGTCAAATTAAATCTTATAAAGACTTGATTATGTAAAATTAAACTTGCGTATTTTCAAGTCAAGTTTACATCAAATTGAATTCATTTTGTTTTAATTTGATATAGTAGAAAAATTCAAACCTTGATACTTGTATCAAAATTACTAAATTGCTATTATCATTTGGGCTACTAGCTCAAGAATAAGACAGTTTTGTATTAAGAGGTGTAATGCTTCGATTAGTTAGTAGTTAACAAATGTAGAAGTGCAAGAATTACATAATTTGGAGGTGGCTTCCACTGACGAGGAAGCTTTGAAATTGAACAATAATATGGCGACAAGCAGCATAAGATTAGACCATAATATGGTAATAACCAGAAAACAATAAAAGGGATGTGCATGGATTATTCATGATTGAGATTCGTGCGGGCCTTGTGAACCATCCTCAATCTGAAACCATGAATCCAATTTTCCATAGGAACTCATAATCAGGAACTGATTTTATGATCCTACTACAAATCTTATTTGTCTATAATAAAAATAATAGTTATGGGTGCCAGTGCTGATATTAAATGACAGGGATCTGTGCTTCGATTCTGATTTTTTACTTTATAATTCTTGTGGAAGCTGATGTTTTTGTTCATGACAGGGAGAACCTCTATGCATCTTCTACTCTCGTTACGGTATCTGCAAGTTTGGTCCAAGTTGCAAGTTTGACCACCCCATGGGGGTTTTCACATACAATCTCACAGCATCATCTTCAGCTGATGCCCCAGTTCGACGGCTATTGGGGTCCTCATCAGGATCCCCCGGATTAACTTTGTCATCAGAAGGGCTTGTTGAAGCAGGCCCGACAAAGCCAAGGCGACTTTCACTATCAGAGCCTAGACAAATGCCCCCGGGTGATGATAATATTGACACGGGCGGGTGAATGATGCCGGTGAATGAATCCGGTGCCCCAAGATATCGTCCAGTTACTTTTTACAATCTTATGGACGATTAAAAAAAGAAGAAGCCTTTTCTGTAAATTCATTTCCCATTGCTGGAGATGTACAGGGTTTATGCCAAGTTGCTAATGCAATTCAGCTGAGGGACTTGGACTGCGAACTTCATATTGCCGCGTTGTATAAAAATATGTAAAATATTGTCACATCTGGTCAATCCAGTGTGAACATCTCATCTCTCAGAATTCCCAATTTCTGATTCTTTGTTGTTCAGTTTGTTATATAAAGCATTTCTTTCGGAATTACATTTTTCAATGTGGTTTAGTCACAAGGGTTTTTTTTTTTTCCTCTCAATAATGTAAAAGTTTGCCAACGATTCAAGAACATTTATGGGACCTCTCTGACAAGCAAACGGCATGGTATTTTTTTTTTTTTTAAAAAAATTTGCATGTTAGAAAAGAAATTTTATATCAGCGAAATTAAAGAAAATTGAAAGTATAAATTTTTTGGATATTTTTTTTTAATTGGGATAGTTATAAATTTTTTTTCATAGTTTGATATAAATTTTATTTTTTTATATATTTTTATAAATTATATTTTACTTCTGTTAGTTTATAAATTCAATAATAATTTATATCCTTAACAATGTATTTTGTTAGAGAAAAAGTAAAATTCAGATCAAAGGAGGGTTTTTGTAATTCTTTCTTTTTAATTTAATGCCTAAACTGCAACGAAACTCTGAGGATATGATTTTTGTCAAAGAAAATCGGAGACTACGAGCAAGCAATTAATATGATTTCAATATTTTCAACACACTCCAGTTTCTGCACAATTAATTTGAAAAATAAAACTTTGAAAGACGATGGTACTATTGATAAATAGTACATACCAGCAATTTTTTTAATTTTCCACACCTATAAAAAAAACAGTACAGGCTTCCAAGACACAAAAAATACTTGACTAATTCTTATTGATAAAAAAAAGAAAAAAGAAAATTCTATTATTGCAGATATATAACCATCCCCATCGAGTGGAAAATGAAAGCAATCCTTAAAAAATAAAACTATAACTGTAGATTTTGAGTCAAAAAGTTCTTGAAAATCATTGCGAGTGAAGTTTGCTGCTAGTTGGACAACAAGTTACACCACAGAAAAAACAAAGATTTGTTTGCTTGCAACACTCACCAGCAATTTTTTTTTCAAGATCTGTCTTAAAAACTCAGCTCTTTGGAAAGAAAAATCTTTAGAGTGTATAGAAATTCAGAGAAGTATAATCTCTCAATTATAAATTTTCTGATGATAGAGTACAAGTATATGTAGGCTAGAATCAACTCCTAACATGACAACTAGTAGATTTGATTATGTCCTTGGTTATGAAGAAAATAGATAATAATTACATGATCATCTAAAATAGAAAATAGACATAACATATAAGAAATATAATAACATAACATATAAGAAATATAATAGCTACATGATCTTGTATATTGTATCTTGATGTTGCAGTATCTGCTCCATTAATCTTCAGTATCTGCAATATCTGCAAGGATCTACAACTTATACTGTAATCTTCAAGACTCCCTCTCAAGTTGGATCTAGTGGATTAACTGATCCAAGCTTGCTGAGCAAACGATGAAACTGACCAGATGACATGATTTTGGTAAATACATCAGTAAGTTGATCACGGGTACGCACATAGGATGTTTGAATAAGTTTAGCTTGAACCTGCTAACGAATGTAATGACAATATACTTCGAGATGTTTTGTGCGTTCATGAAACACTGGATTAGAGGCAATATGCATGGCAGCTTGATTGTCACAAAATAAGATCATAGGTGTATGAGAGCCAAAATCGAGATCTGCAAGTAGATTTTTGAGCCAAATTAATTCACATGAAGCAGATGCCATTGCGTGATATTCAGCTTTAGCACTTGAATGCGCGACCACCTGTTGTTTTTTGCTCTTCCAAGACACTAAATTACCTCCAACAAACATGCAATATCCAGTGGTAGAACGTCTATCTAATGCATTTTGACACGACCAAAAGATTGATGTTTTCTTCCAAGTGCAGAAGTGTCAAAGTAATAAATAACCCAGCAAGACCAGGGTCAAACCACAGGGAGGTTAATTGTATAAATTATAAACAATAATAATACAACAACAATGGTAACAATAATAATAATAATAATAATAGTAGTAGTAGTAGTAGTAGTAGTAATAGTAATAGTAGTAATAATAATAATAATACTAATAATACTATTAATAATGATAATA
>Ga0307517_10002632_pt1 | contig 28621 bp, 15 predicted proteins | sample 23_EM_MG_FD_194515 | JGI IMG/M metagenome (GOLD analysis project Ga0307517, IMG submission 194515) | Populus trichocarpa ectomycorrhiza microbial communities from riparian zone in the Pacific Northwest, United States - 23_EM | ecosystem: Host-associated > Plants > Roots > Unclassified | place... | reverse complement strand
TAATGTGGGCCTGTGCAAGTTTCAAGCCCAAAGGGCTTTCACTTGAGGGGGTGTGTTAGAGAATAATATAAATCATATCCTGGAACCTCACCTAACAGCTTAAGCTATTGGGTTGAGATGGTTCTTTGACATGGTATCAGAGCCTTGATGACCAAGCGGTCACGAGTTCGAATCTCACCGTCCCCATTTATTTGATAAAAAAAAAAAATTAAGCACAAGGTAATGTGGGCCTGTGCAAGTTTCAAGCCCAAAGGGCTTTCACTTGAGGGGGTGTGTTAGAGAATAATATAAATCATATACTGAGACCTCACCTAATAGCTTAAGCTATTGGGTTGAGATGGTTCTTTGACACTTATATACTAATCTATGATCTACAAAATTATTTGTCAAACAATTAAAATAATTTTTAATAAGTTATAGCTCATCTTTCTAATAGATCTCGAGTTTAAACTTCTTTTTTATAATAAAAAAAGAAATGATTTAATCTTGACTTTAGAATTTACATTCTAAATAGAAAATCGTTACTTAAGATAATTTAAGAGAGACAGAATAGAACAATAAACCCACAGTAAATAGAATATTAAATTCATTTATAAATATTGAAAATAAAAAACCTTGTATAAGTGAATCAATAGAAGAAAAAATATATTATTTTACATTCCCACACATAAACATATTTAATCAGAGTAAAAGGTTATGTTCAAGCATGATTTTGCAATTTTTATTTGGTGGAAGAGAGGAAAGAAGACGGTGCTGTCACATCAAGTTTGCCAAGAAGAGCTGAGCTAGCAAGTCAAGTGGGAGATGCCACCCAAGAAAGACTCATTCAACCCACAGCGATGAGGCAATTTGCCAAGAAGATAGACGTGCCTTGACTCATTCATTCCACAACTGTAGAGGGGGAGAGGTAAACAGTAAAAAAGCAAGAATGAAATCTTGGAAGAGAATCTTATCACTAGATGGCAACATGGGCGTCCTTATATTTTGTGTATCCAACAAAATCTTGGCGTTATAGGTCACCGGAGGGGAGTTGTGTCATGGAGGCTCCACCATCGATCCTCGTGCATGTGGGCTGGTACTGCTCTCTGGGTTTTGTTGCAGACAGGAGTTTTGTTTTCTTTCCTCAACGTTAGAGATAGTTTGTTGTAGCTAATGTGGGCCCTTTTAGAAAGGTAGAGGTAGCATTTCTTATTGGCATAGCACAAATAAGATTTGAAGTCTCAATCTAATCTTGACATCTCAACTTGTGTGTTTCTTTGTTTCTTTGCCTCATTCTCTTCATATATAGGATCCTAGCTTTTATTATATATATATTTATTATAGATCTTTGTTTAATTGATTTCTCACCACCAAAATTATGAGAAAAAGTCATATTATCTGAAACGTGTATAGAAACGTAGTTGGTGACAAATTCATTTGGAATGCTGGACAAAACTTGACTAGTCATGCAATGTTCACTGAATAAACTAGATACTTGGTTGGTGTCATGCTGGAGATCGAATTATTTTTTTAAAAAATGTAAGAAATAAAATGAAGTCATCGTAGACATGTTTTCTAAAAGTTAAAAAAAATAATCAAGAACACAAAACCTGTATATTGAATATATTTTTTAGGTATTGAGTTGGTGAAATAGCACATCATATATATTCCTTCTTTAAATGTCGAGACGACGACATATTGAGTCGAATAAATTTAACATCGGCTAACCTGTAAAATTTATAACTTAAATCATGAGATCATGATAACTTCATAGAAAACAAATTGAACCAAATTATGAAGTTCAATTCTCAATTATCAAAATGTTGAATGATGAAAATAAAAAAAAAAACTATTTTGTTAAGATGACAAAAAAAAATGACTTAAATCAACCCAAGTAAACATGCAAGACTCGCGATCTAGGGTATGAGAAAGAGAGATTCACATAGAAAAAAAAACAAAAAAAATTTCTGAAACTCAATTCCTAACCAACTAATGTTAAAGGATGAGCGAAAAAAATTCAACTTGAAAAAAATGACAAAACAATAACTCGAGTTGACTCAAGTTAATCTACAAAACCTTGTTTTCTCTTGTGAGACTATTTTTTTTATTTAATTATATGACAACAAAAACAAACACTAACAAAATTAAAGACCAACCAAATACTGAAAGGTTTGTTTGAACCTGCAATAACGCTATAGAAAGCAAACCGAAATAAATTATAAATCCTAATTCAAAATCAATAAAATATTGAAGGATAAAATAAAAAAAAATAAAAAAAAAATAACATTGAAGTATGAAATTGAAAAAAAAATCAAAGAGATAAAAGAAGGACAAAAAAAAAAAACAATCCAAGTCAACCCAAGTTAAACTTCCAAACTCATGATATGTGTGATTACCCCATAGAAAGCAAATAAAAAAAATTATGAAGCCTAATTTCTAACCAACTTAACTCTCAATTAATACAATATCAAAGGACGAAGATGAGAAAAAAAATATTCAATTTTAAAAAAGAAGGACCAAAAAGGGAAACTTTAGTCAACCTAGGTAAACCCCTTAGACTTTTAACTTGGGTCATGAAAACGATATAACCACAAAGAAATCAAACCTAAAAAGATTTTCAAACTCAATTCTCAACCAACCCATATTGAAAGAGGAAATAGAAAAAAAAATCAACCCAAGAAAATGATAAAAAAAGATCCAAGTCAACTCGACTTAACCTGCTAAACAAAATCAATTTCCAACTAACCAAATTGTTGATGGATGAAACCAAAAAAATAATGTTTAAAAAGTACACCAAAAAATGATCCAAATCAACTCGGGCTAACCTTCCAAACCTATGTCCCGAGTCATGAGACCGATATTAACTTATAGAAAGAAAATAATAATTATGAATGATAAAATTAAAAAAAAAAATTCAATTTCAGAAAGGACATAAAAGAAAAAAAATAATAATTAAAATAATGAGGACTAAGATTGATATAGGAGAAAATTAACAAAGCAAGGAACAAAAACCAAGTGAAGGAAAGAGAAAGGAGAAATGAGGAGAAAAAAAACCATCAAGACACACCGCAACCCCAACACCAACACGCGCCACCCTATATAGTAGCCCTCGTCTAGACAATTCAAAAAAGACCATGGAACAAACCATTTGGTAGCCAAAGGATGGTGCACGTACCTGCAAGGCACAAAGGCTCTCCTTACTTGCACATGCCAGCCATTTTTCCCTTACTTGTTTTATTTAATCTCTGAACGTGTTTTTTTTTTGTGGCAAATTTAGTCCCTTGAGCCTTAATTATTTTAGATCAATGCAATTGAGTTTTATTTCATGAAATCAAGCATTAACTGCTTGCCGAGATGTTTCCTTGACACTGAAACAAACCCCCAAGTCCAATACTAAATAAATTTAATGTAAAAGAATCAAATTAAAAAAATAAAAAGTTGAGTCATAAGAAAATAGGATAAAAATTTTGCACTGCCCATCCAATTTAGTCTAAGTGTCAACAAGAAAACACAACTTAACATTTGTCCAACCTTCAAATTCGGTCCTTATAAATTTAATTGTTTTAAATCAATTAATCTTGATAAACCAAGCATCAACCAAGCAATGAGATTTTTCCTTGATACTGTATAATCCCCTAGCCTACGTAGCCTAAATAAACCACCAAGCCTAATCCCAAATAAACACAAAATTAAAAAACAAAAATTAAAATTAAAAGGCTAAAAAAAATCAAAGGATCAATTTGTTTTTTTAAAAAAAACAATGTTAAACACTATTACAATCCATAATATGTTTTCTCTTATGATACAATTTATTTGTCACATCTTTTAGTTCTTTTTTTCTTGTAATTAAACAAGATAAACCAAGTTATATAATGTTCTGTGCATATATTTAAGGAACAAGTTTGTCCAACATCATAGATAAAATCCTTATTCCAGTTCAATATCATCTATCATCTAATATAGTCTTGTCTATTCCAATTTCATCTTTTTCATCCTATTCATCATAAAGGCATCTCTAGACTTACTTCCCAAGATGTTCATACATTAACAATTTCTTTTCCAATTTATCATTCGTTCTTGTTATAAAAGGTAGATTTTTTAGAATTACCAGTTTTGTCTCGATTCAGTTTCCTAATGGGTGATTAATATTTATTTCATCAAGATTAATTGTAAGATTGTGATGTTGATATGTAACAACCACTTCGTATTCTTATTCTTTCTTTCATGGATTTTTTGGGGGTTGTTCAATATCAATTTTGTTTTTGATTTCTATTTTTTAATTTTGCTATCAAAATTTTAAAAAACAATATATGGAATTTGTTTATTTTAGTTTTTCTTCTTTGAAAAATAAAATTGATAACAAGTTTTGAAAAAAAAATGGTTTAAAAGTTTGACCATGTTGAGGGTTTGGGTAGGGACCTAGTTTGAGTTGCTTGGAATTTAGGCAAGGACATGGTTTGGGGCACTCGATATTTTTGTTCAGAACCAATAATGGATTACTTAGAGATTAGTTTAGGACCAAGTCTAAGGCCTCAAGTGTGGTCTGAGGATTAAGTATGGGGGTTAGTTGGGGATCAAATTTGGGTTGCTAGAGGGTTGATCCAGGACTAGGTCTAAGATAGAGTGTTAGGTTGCACTTGTTTAGTATCTTGAGATAAAAAAGATAAATACAAAAGAGACAAAAACATATTTAATTGAAGAGAGATAAATATAAAATAAATTTGTCTCTTGAAGAGTTTTTTAATGAATTTTTGTACTTTCAAAAGAGAAAGTACAATGAGACATGTCTTCTTTATCTCATTATCTCTATATCTTCTATCCTGAGATAGTAACCAAACACTACTTTAAGGACCTAAGAATTGGTACAATATCGGGTATGAGGTGCTCGAGTTTTAGTTTAGGACCAGGTACGGGGTGCCAAAGAATCAAATCGAGACTAGAACCAGGGTATTTGCGATGCGGTTCAGGATTAGGTTTGGGGCACTTAAGGTTTAGGCTAGGACTTGATTCTAAGCACTTGGATCTTAAGACAATAATTGGTTTAAAAGGCTCGTGGTTAGGAATAGATTAGGCATGGGGATGAGATCTAAAATGGGTCGTTTCGGGTTAAAGCAAGACCTGGTCTAAAGATTTTAAGAATCAAATCCAAGTCACCTAGAGTTTGAACCTATATTGGGTCTAGAGTGCCTATGGTGTAGACTACACCTCAGTCTAAGTCACATGGGTTTGGGTTTGGAGGTTTAGTGCAGGAAAATCAAAGATCGAGCTAAGATTGAGTATAAGGTTTTAAGGTGTAAGGTCATGATTAGGTCCATAATGTTATAATGTTGGGTCAAGGGCTCTTAAGTTTCGAGTATGAGGAGTCCAACGATCAGTCCTGATAATTTGAGTATTGAGACCATGTGTATTTTTTAAAAAAATAAAAAAGAAGCTAAAACAAAAAAAAACTAGTCAACCAAACAAGTTTCATATTAAAGAAAAACAAATAAAAAATACTTAAAACTGAGAAAGTAACCTAGAAATGATATCAAATAACCATTTACTAAGTAAAATCAATGTGATGATAAATATTTATGCTTATGTTATATGTAGATGATTATTAGTACTACTTTTTATTTAGTATATAATTAGTATTATCACCCATGTTATGCAACGGGTAGAATTTCAAGTTAGTTTTGAACATAATAAAGGAATGTGTTAATGTTGCAGATCCATTTTTAAATATCATGATTGCTTTTTAATTTAAAAATGTAAACATGTTATTTACATTGTAGCCAATATTTCAAGTCAATTTTTATTGTGAAAAAAATACATTATGGATATGTTTTCATGTATATCATTTTTTTTTTAATGAGAAATGAAAATATATTGTTTATACTTTATAAAATAAACTAAGAAATATATAAGCTAATAAATAAAAAAAGAGCTATTAATACTAATTAAATATTAAAGTGGAAAGGTAATCTTCATAGTATAAATAACAGATACATGCATATACAAATGTTTTACATTAACTATTCTTTTTATTTTAAATGTTTTGATTTATTTTATCTCAGCTAAATGTTGTTGTTAATAAGAAATAATTTTTTTTATATAGAAACTTCATACAAATACAAATAATTCATATAAACTATAAGATGAAAATAATTTGATATAAATCAAACTAATCCCTTTGACGTATCATGCAACATAAAAAAATATAAAAAGTTCAATCACTATTTAAAAAACAGAGTTAATTAAATTTATTTAAGAAATAAGAGAGATGACATAAATCAATATTTAAATGGAAACAATTAATGAAAGGGTAAAAAATAAAAATAAAAATAAAAACATAAAAAAGGTTAGACGTTAATGGGTTGGCCCACACACATGGCCTTAATAAAAACAAACTCATATGTGCCTAGGGTTAGAATCCTAAGCCTGCACTTGTTTCCCCCCCCCCCCTCAAGAGTGGTCCACTCTTGTAATTGTTTTTTAAGGCAAGCAACAAGTTGTTTTTCTAGTCATCTCTAGTGATGGGAAAATCAGGGTCGATATTTTTGGAATCTAAAAACCTAATTTTTAGCTTATTTTATATGAAAACACCATTTAAACCTCAAAAAATCATTTAACATCTCTAAAACACCCCAAAGTCCTCTAAAAAATAAAAATTAACTGAATCAAAATATATCAAACGACACCCAATATACTTTTCCTATCATGTTTAAAGGGACAACTACCTCCTCTCAAGAAAAGAAATCCATTTATACAAAGATCATCCTTTTTTATGGTCAAAATGTGGCCAGCCAACAACTTTCTCTTTCCTTTATTTTTTTTAGCGAGTCTCTCTTTCATCTCTCAAACTCAATAGATTGAAAAATAAACAAGATAAACTTTTAGACCGAAATAAAAAATTCAAAAACTTTGAGATTAATCACATATTTTCTGTCTCTTACATTGTGGTCCCTTTTCTTTTAATTTTATCATTTTACTATATTTAGTTTTTTTTCTCATAAATTTATATGACAAAAGGAGAAAATTAAAAAAGTATGAGGATGAAATATAAAAGAGAAGAAAATGAAAAAAGAAAAAAGAAAAAAAGGGTGAGAGGTAGTGAACCTTCACTATTTAGTTCCTTTAGTTGTTTGTATAATTTGTTGTTGCAAATTTTTATATAGATAGGCCATGAATGAAAAATAAATTTCAAAGGGTAATTTGAATAATTAAATGATATAGGTTTGGTAGAAATAAAAAGAAAAGGAAAGTAATGGTTGGATCCTATAAAAAAAAAAAGTAATTGTAGGATCAACTATCAATTGGAAATTACCTACTAATTATAAAGAAAACTAAGAGGTGAAGTTTTCACACTATAGACATGGGCACTATGCACTCTCTAACAATTCATTGTGGATTGGAGCAGTGTTTTTTCTCTCTCATTTTGGTCCCCAAATTGTTTTTCATCGAATAAGTCTTTCAGTTGGAAAATCGATGGCCAATTGCTTCCTTTTTGTTGGCCATGGGAAAAATTAAAAGAAGAGTGACCAATATAGAAAAGGCACCGAAAATGAGTGGGTTCAAAGTTGGCAAGAAAAGTTCAATTTAATCCTAACTTTCTAATTTGTACCCATTTGGTTCCTTGATTTTTTTGCAATTTAATTTTGATATAAAAAATTCATTTTTATTTTTTGAGTCTCTAGTATGATATAGGGGAGAGAGAGAGAGATCATAAGATTCCGGTGATGAGAGATAAAGTCATCATTCACACCACTTTTTGCCACCAAAATGGTTGTTCGTTATGTCTACGAGTTTCATGCAATGAGATGAGTTTGATGGTGGTAGTTTAGAGTTTCAATATAACCTAAAAACATAGATCAAAGTCAAGGAAGATAAATCTAAATCGGTTTGATTTTGGGCTTTTTAGGGTTGATGAATTGATTTTTAAAAGTTTTAAGGGTGTTGGTAAGATATTTTTGGATTTAAATGACTTTAAAATAGGGTTTTTGAAGCGAAAAAACCTATTACCCTGATTTTTTACCACCATAGTGGTGGCTAGAATTTGGGTTAGTAGACAACACATCATCTGTCTTAGTAGGTGATGTATCGTCTATCTATTTTTTATAATAAAAAAGGCGGGTGATAGGTTGTTCTCCCCTTTAAAAGAAAAAAAATAAAATCAGACTAGGCGTGCGAACATGAGCTTAAAGGCCCATATGCCTGGGCTCTCCCTTTTAAAGGCCTAGACATTTTGGGTCATAGGCCCGCACACTTGGGCTCTTTTTTTGGCTATTTATATTTAGGTTTAATATAAATTTAAGAAAAATAAAATGTATTGAACCCAGTTGAGTCCATGACTTGGATCGCAAGTTTTGATAGGTTAAGCCACAATGTTCAAGCTATTTTTTTATAGTTTAATGCATTTTTTGTCCCTCAATTTAAAAGAAAAATACAATTTCTCCATTTGTTATTGTTGATCTATTTTTTTATTTAATTTAAAACTAAAAAAATAAATTTTCACAATTTGTTATCAATGATCTTCTTTTGCTATCTCAGTTCCCCATGCCTGTCCTGGTTTTTTTTCTTTTAAAAATTTTTTTTGAGTGTTGATTTTCACCAATAACAATGAATTAATTGAGGATTAACTTTTTTAATTTGTTTTTTTTTTAAGATTATTTTCGTGTGTTTTTTAGGTCATCCTGAGTTAACCTAAGTAAATTTAATATATTTTTATGTTATTATTAAATAAAAATATTATTCAATATGCGTTGATTTTGAATTATAATTGAAATTATTTTTTAAGAAATAAATTAACTATACCTTGATATTTGTTTTTAGTTTTCAAATAAAATTCTGTTATGGCCTGCAACGTAGCTTAAGAGTAATTATATATGGGCTGTGTGGAGAGTGGCAGTCGAGACTGCTCCCCTGTTAGTTGACAGTCAATTTTCAGGCCAATTTCTTTCGTTAAATTTATGATATCAAGTTCTTTACCAGTTTTGTTAATTAAATCTTTTTTTTTTTTTAATTTTCTCTGTTTGATATGGTCATCCCTTGATATATCACCAAGACCTGCATGCCATGCCGACACCATCTTGTGCGCTCACATGCCTTGCTCAAAGAATGTTTGCGTTACATAGCAAAATTTAATATCATATTATAACCTTCTTTATATTTAAGATGTATATTGTATTTTTTTTTATCATAAAACAAGAAAAATATATCTAATATAGTTGTATCATATAACTTTATGCCTTAAGAATATTTTAATATAGTCTCGAGTTTAATTAGCTTCTAATTTATTAAAAGATAGCTATTTTCGATTTGTCTTGTATAAATATCTTTTACACCTTCGAATTTGATCTTCTCAATAGAAAAAAGTTTTAACCCTTTAATCATTTACAAGATAAGTAAGAGGTTACTCTATATTTTAAATAAAATATATTACTCTAGGAGTGGAGTTAGTCCACAAAAGTGTAATATTTCAAGCATATTATTTTTCAAATAAATTATTCTACTGTAAAAAAAAAATCTTGAAATGTGTAATTTAACTTGTTAGATTTTGAATTTATTTTTAAAAAATTATCAATTTAAATGTTATAAATCTAGAATTATTAGAAATTTATCTCATTATTAACATCAAAATCTCTAATTTAATATAAATCGATAAAAACACTTTCAATAAAAAAAAATTCCAGTAATAAAAGGACCCAAATCCCAAAATCGAAGTGGTAAATTCCATGCAGGTGTGTTAGGGACACTCCGAAGGACACACAAGAGGCCCAAAAAGCTGCAAAGCCAGCATGGGATGCCTAAAATGAAACAAACAAGCAAAGGTGGCATTGCCTACTTACACTTGTCTCTTAGCTCCTTTTAGAAAATTTAGCACATAATTTAGAGAGAGAAATGAAATCTGACTGAGAGAGAAAGAAAATGAGAGTGAGTGAGTGAGAGAGATCCTGAGAGTAGGTGTAGGAATGAAAAGAGGAGAGTGGAGCGAGAATTTGGGCATAAGAAAAAATCGAGAGAAAAATGTATCTGATATTCTTAAATAGTGCTTTAGATTTTGCATGGTTTGAATTCTTCTACCACTTAATTTTTCCTTGAGTAATCTGCTTCTCCGACAATAAGATATGAGAAAAATCAGAAACCTCCTCAGATTCTCTCTCTCTACACTTCCAAAGTCCCTACTTTGTTTCTCTCTCTCTAATTTTCTAGCTTGAAGGCTGGCTAGGTTGAAGGGTTTTTGCTCTCTCTCTCAATCATACCGATCTTGACACCATACCTTGCGAGATTTTGGTAATCTTTTTCTGTTTGTTTCCTTTCTTTCTTGAAACTGGGTCCTTAAAGTTGTCTAGATTTTGCTGTTGTAATCGTCAGATTTTGATTTCATATTATGGTTTCTTCCAACTCAAGATTTGGACATGTTGTCTTTTTCTCTCTCTAAATCTTTGTATCTGGCTTCTTTAACTTCTTCTGAAACTCTTTCCTTTATAACAAGACTAGCCGAGGAAGAACAATACATATAGTGGTGCGGTATTATTAGTACTAGCAGCTGCAGCAAAATCAAGATTTATTGTGTGTGGCTGTCTAAATCCTTGCATGTTGATGACAAGAAAGTTCCAAGAAGAGCAGAAACAGGAACAATGGTATATATACTGACACTAGCATGGAAAGTGAGGGTGATGTCTTCTTCTTCTTCTTTTTTATTAGGGTTTCCTTTGAATTCTTGAAAACTTTCTTTTATGGAAGATAATTATAACAATGGCTCAAGAAGAACAAACCAAGAAATGTAACACTAGTAGTGATGGTAATGGTGATGGTGGTATTAGAAGTGGCCACATTAGTAGATCTTCTAGGAAGCACAAGCAAAAGAAAGTGCCACAAAGAGGGCTTGGTGTTGCACAACTAGAGAAGATAAGACTAGAAGAGCAACAAAAGAACGATGTCTCTGTAAATCTGCCTTCTCCAGCTTCTATATCACAAATTAAGCCTTCCAATCTCTCTATGCCAATTCCAAATGTTTATGAATCTCGTTCTACTTCAATCCCATATCTTCCTGATCTCTCATCTCCAAATTCAATGTTTAGGCCCCAGAATATAGAACTAATCAACTCAAACAGTACTATTCCATCGGAAAATTCGGTGGGGTGGCAATCAGCTGCTGTTCAAGGGCACAAAAATGTGCCTAAGATGTGGAATTCTAGTGATTACAATCTTGAAAAGGAAAATTGTGGGGTTGATCCTGCACTTGCTTTTCGGTCTAATTTGAATTTACCTTATGAATCCAACCCCATTTGGCCTCTTCCTAGTTTGATGCAAAGAGCACAGCAACATGGACAACATTCTTCTTCTTCTTCATGCTCAATGGTAAGATATATAGTTCCTTCTAAATACGTGTGTGGTTTCTTAATTTCCTTCTTAAATTTAGTGTGATCTTTTTTGTGTAAATCCTAAATAATCTTGCTTTGCATTATATATTTCGTGGAAATTGTGTAGGTAAATGCCTCGTCAGGAAGTTCATCATCATCTTTGCAAAATCCTCAGATGGAGCCCCCTTCAAACCAAAGCTATTATGACAACTATATACCCGTTTGGATAGAGGAAGAGAAGGTGATTTAACTCTTCTCTTAATCAGTGAGTTAATGAATGCAAAAGTACACTTTAACTCATTATATTTTTTTTCTTTAGTTTTTAGTATAATCAATTAAGATTTCTCTTTAACAATAATGCTTAATACAATTCAAAGGGGGGAAAAAAGGAACACGCCAATTTGTAAATGTCCTGATGGGAAATTTTTATTGGTTTTGAATTGAATGAAAATAATGGGAAGCATTTCTTGCTGTTTGTGAATTTGTTTCACATCTAAGTATAGATGGTTGGCAAGAAGAGACCGCATCCCTTTTCGCCAGGCTATCCACCAGGTTCTTCTTTCCACTGCTACAAGTGTCCCACAAATACCTCATTTGGCAATGGAGGCTTGTATAATTTCAGTTTCAGCAGCCGAAATTGCAGGTTTTTTTCTTATTCTCCATGGCATACTTGGATATTCTACTTTACAAGTGTTTTTACTGTATACCACTGTGCCCATTTTAGAGAAGACTCCTCGTGTTCTACTTGTATCTTGGAGCCCACTTCAAAGAAAATCATCAAAGAAAATGGGGCATGCAATGCAGATTTCCTCACTCCAGCCCCTCCTCCTGCTACAACTTTGACATCTACAGACTTCAAGCTCAAGCCTTCAGCTTATCTGGACTTCCATAACTTTGAATCCTTTGATTTCGATTCACTGCCGTATCAAGTGAGATTGCTTAAACAGCAAACCATTTCACTCGTTTTATTTTTTGTATTAAGAAATATTATCCACTTACTTTTCTTTTTCTCTCATGAATTTCTTGAAGGGTAACGTGGAAGATCGAATTCTCCAGCAGCCAGGAGCAATTGTACCAAATCAACAGCAGACCTACTATTGCTTCCTGCCCCCAGCAATGATGCAAATTGGCCATCCAACAAAGTCTAGTAATGATTACACTGGTGATGAAGTAGGGGAAAATATTGATTTGAATTTGAAGTTATGAACACCTATATAAAGTAGCTTACTTTTTCTTCGTTTTCTTCTCTCTTTTGCTCATCATCTCATGTGCTATCTGAGGAAGGCCAGCTGTTTCTCTCCATGAGACTATATGTAGTAGGCAGTCCTTGACTCCCTTTTCCCATTAATAACTTTTGAAGAAGAGTGAATATGTATAAATATGGATTTGTAGCTAAGAGTTTGAAAGTGACCCCTAAATCTTGGCCATGTGAGGGCAAGAGAGAAGAGAGAGACTGGGGAGGTTAGGAGTTCTAGATTTGTTTTTTGATGACCAAGTGATGAATTTGGTTTAGGTTCTGGGATTTCTTTTGTGTGTGTGTGTGAGAGAGAGTAGAGAAAGCACTTGATTATGGGTTTCTTTCAAACTCTAATTAGCTATAATTTTATATATTATAATATTAATTCTGAAATGGAACATGGAAATAAACTGATATAAGAATGATTATTGAAATAATATTAACAAATTATTTAAACGTTATTAAAATTTGTTGAAATAAACATGAACTTTGGATCAATTTGGAACAAAAGGTCATGTAAAAACATGAAAATAAAATTGAGTATTGTACATCGAAACATGCTATCATGATTTGAGTTGCTAGACTACCCTTATTAAGAACTTAACACAAATTAAACAAGAAGAAGAAATAAAGGAGGATGAGAGATCCAGCCACCACCATTGGCAACCGGCCACGGCAGCTTCAATTAGAGCCGCCATGAATTAGGGGACTGCTTCTAAAAATACCCACGGTATTTTCCCGTGGAGATGGAATATCTGTTTGGAAATATAATAAATATTATGTTTTAAATTGTTTTTTTATTTAAAAATATATTAAAATAATATATTTTTTTATTTTTTAAATTTATTTTTAACATTAACATTTCAAAACAATACAAAAACTCAAAAAAAAAATTAAAATTTTAGAGAAGTCAAACACGCCCCCCTATGTAACATGAATTTTGAGATGGGTTTTAAAAGGATCTTAGGTGCTTTTATTTTATTTTATTTTATTTGTGTGAAAAATGATGCTTTTTTAATTAATTTATTTTTTTCAATTTATTTTCTCCTTAAAGAGTATTTCAATCTTTAGTGATGTTTTCCTAACCAACACAACTAAATTTCTACTGCTTAAATAATAAGCCCACAACAAAATTAAAGTTTTCTAACTTATAATTTATGTATACTAACCCTAAGTAAATATTCAAATCATTTTATTCTCCGTCATCTTTTTTCACACTCTCAATAAAATCTTCTCACAAAAGTATTTTTATTGTAATAATGTTTTCGATGATGATGTCAGGAGATGCGGCATGTCTCCTCTCTCACGACAACCTCTCCTGGGAATTTTTCGTGTGGTGTCTTTTTCCAGATGTGTTCTGTTTAGCTGAAGCATTAATCAATCCCTTATGATTAGTAAGGAAATTGCCAAAATATTCGTATTAGGTGAATCCTTGTTTTGCATCCATTAGAATCCCTGTCCCGTTTGTGTCTTGCTTAGCTGCTAAAAAGGGCAGAAAAACACAGCAAAAGATGAGGTTATGTAGTAGCATATTAAATCATAACGAGAGAGAGAGAGAAAAAAAGAGGAAGGGGGCAAGGGTTGTTTTCCAGGAGGGAACGGAGCTTTGAAGTCTGAAAAAGCACAACTGTAAATAGGAAATGTCACAAGAAAATCACAAGTACAATGTCTTCTGGATCAGCTCATGTGTCCAACAAAATTCATAATCACGCTTGGACAGCCAAAAAACACTCTCATAAAAGTCCATATGTTCGCTATCAGGAACCATCCCACAAGATCCAACTACGAGCCTTGCTCTGATTTCAACTTGCATAAACCTATGACCAACCCAAGACATAATCAAGAACATAGACCAGTACCAGAGAGAATGGATACAGGAAGTATGCCAGAAAACAGGTCCAGAGAGGAAATGTGGTGCGGAAGCTGGCAAAGGCGCCCATCGCGATGCACACAATACAAATAACCAGCACTTCAGCTGAGAAGTCCCAGGTCAATTCCCTGAAGTAAACAAGGGCCAAGAACACTGATAGGCAAAGGACATTATTCATAGTGACTGCCCCATATAGCTGCAGTAAGAAAAGCCATCAAGGTCAGCATTCAAAAAAACCGCAGTTTCTTTTATGATTGCATGATTATGTACTAACATAAGACTGCAAGTTGCCTCCTAAGAATGTAAGCAAGGCACAGAATTATCTCTGAAATTAAACAGAGGATAATTCTTTGTTCATTTTCATCCCCCGTAATAAAGGCAAGTCATTTCAAAGGCAACCTTTCAGAAAGCACAACTACCATCCATACTATGAGTCTCCGTAAGTGGTTCATTGAGCTTGTGCTTCTTAGGATATCCCATTTTTTACTACCATGTAAATGGTTAGTGCGGGGGGTTTTCAGACAGGATACTGCATCACATGCCAACTGAAACGAGTTGACATTTAGAGGAGATAATGCAAGGAACCATCTCAAATTGAAATGCATTCAGCTTGGAAATAGAAATCAATAACAAGTTCAGAATAGCACTGTGCTTTCGATGCTGCCTCCTTTGGCTATCAGAAATTATATTCTTGAAGACAAGCTATAAAACTGTACTCGAAATTTTTCTATTTTAGATTGAAATGTTACCTTTTAAATAGTTGCGAATGCCTACAGTAAATTACAATCAACTTTAAAGAGCAGGAAGCTGAAACACTGGGATTGGTAAGTAAGAAACACACCTCAGAAAATGTTAACGAGGCAGTGGTGACTTTCTTACGGCTAGCGAAAATGATTGCTGACACAGCTTCACTAGAGTTGGTAGCCAACGGAAGAGCAATAAATGAGATGAAGAAAGTAGGAATACTTGTTGCATCAGAGAAATTGTCAACAGCATCCACCAGAGGATCCGCAAAAGCAGCAGCAATAACAGCACCAGCCAACAACATCAGTGATGCTTTGAAGGACGTCCACCTGGGGTTTTTGACTCCCCCATCACTCTCTCCCTCCTCTGGTTCCTTAGACCCCAATAGAGCGTGTGCTTTCTTTGTTTTCTGCATGAATTACAAAATCAAATGATCATATGATACTATGGCACTAAGGTAAGCCACAATACTGCCACTTACATCATGAAAGTTATCCAAGTACTTGTGTGTCCGGGGACCAGGGTCAGGAGTGCCACCTCCTACACGCATTGCCTCATCAAGCCATTTTTTGATACCATTAATGAACTCCTCCATATTAATATGATTATCATTAGATCTGTCAAAATCTTTAATTAATTTAGAAACAGCATCATCCTTGTCGAAGTCTATCTCTTCAAACCGGATTCCTATGACCAGTGCCTTCAATTCAGAAGCAGAAAGGCGACCATCACCATTCTCATCAATAGTGTGGAACAACCTGGCATGGTGTATACATTAGAAAATTACAAATTAAAAGAGGTATAGATTGAAAGGCAAAGAACCTCTAAAAGCAGGACTATCAGTTCAGGTGTAATGGAAGCATGGAACTGACTTTTCTACGACACTTCTATCCAGTGAACTGTCATCAGCCAAAAGCCTTCCTAAAGCACGCTGTTTTAAATGCTTTAAAATTCCTGACATCACAAGTTTGTGCCTTGTATACTTAAGTTTTCTCTCCTGGATCCAAGGCTGAAAGACCTGTCCGATATAATATGAAAGGAAAAACATTAATTTGGAAAGAAGCCCCAAAAACAGATCGTAGAAGGCTAGATTGTAGCATCTGATAACACACAGGCAGGCACCAAACACACATTATTTGACTCAATTATAACAAGAACCCAAGCCGCAGTATCTAACATTTGGGCCTTAAAATATAACTACTAAATAGGGCAACTCAGTCGATTCCTAACCTATTTTAAGCAAGGGAAAACACCAAAGTAGTATCAAGTTCAAACATATATTGTATGGCTGTCCGACAATTGTTAAAAACATTACTAGCAATAAATTTCTTCAGTGACAAAAAAGAGAAAAATTGAAGTAATTATTTGCACAATATAGCATGCACAATCTTACATTGGTATATTCAAACTAATCCACCCTAACAAACCTGCAACATTGTAAACAAATCACAGACCGTAGAATGGAGAAAACATACACTGGTAGCTAAATTTTTTGCACTCGCTTAGAGCAATAAGCCATTAATTACCTAGAGCAAAAACTGAAAAAAAAAAAAAAAGTTTCTACGAAGCTTACAGATATTCACATTCTAGATTTGACTAAAACTTGCAAATTGCTAGGGTCTACTGAAAATAAACTAGATTTACCAAATAACTGCCTGGCTCTTAAAATTCTGGTCTAAACTAGCAAGAAGTCACACCTCAAAAAACAAGAAGTCTGTGATGATAAGGCCAGGGTCTATTCATACTCCTTTTCCAAAACCAGATTCTTTGGATGTGAATTTCTCACAATATGGAAAAGAAAGTGCTTTGGTTTTGAGCACATTTTCATTGAAGTAGCAACTGGCAACTCGACAAGACACCTTATCCAGCAAGTCACCTTCCAAGAGGTGCATGTCAGTTTAGGATGCAGCTCACTCACATGATGATAAATAGCATATTTATTATGTTCACAGAGTACGGAGTAACACTTAGGCCCTTAAAGGCTACCACTAATCAAGAGGTTGATTTCCAGATTAATTTGTCAAGTACAAAATCATTAAATGACATTTGTAGAATTTAGAATATAATGAAACTTGGAGGAATTATTAGGTCTCACGAGGGTATCAAAAGAATCTAAACTTAATATGCATCAACGTTGGAAACTGTGCAACCATAGAGATCGAAACTTTATGGTAATTTTAGTATGCATATCATCCTTAACCAAGTAAAACCAAATAAACTTCATCGATCTTTGAAATTATAACATGTTACTGAACCTAGCAACATTTGCAATGTCAAATTGTTTAGGAATTAACATGATAATTAAGTCAAATTGTAGGGCCCCAATCTAGAGAGGTTATATTAAGAGAAAAGATGACCTAACTGCGTTGTTAGAAACATAAGGGACAAGCTCAAAACTATGCTTCCCAAGCATACCGAGTGCAATTATAAACATGGGCTCCTATTTCAATGAACTACAAAATATGAAAGCATGTGGAATGCCCGTTTAGTTCCTGCCAAAACTATGCAGCCAAAAGCAAGCCTTTGTAATTTTATGGGCTACAAAGAAGTGGGGACTGCAACAACGAGGTAGCTTTTAGCTTCTCAATAAAAAAAACAGCTTAATAATATCTACAAACTAGGTACACAGGAAAGAAAAATAGTTACCTGGTAAAGACAGTAAGATATCAAGATAGCAAGAGATAAAATTAGCCCAATCAAGACTGCTAAGTGCTTTCCTGAAGTTGAATGGAGGGTTTGCAGTAGTTGAACAACAATAAATGGAAGAATAGATATAGCCATTATTCTTGCAGCATAGCATGTCCAAATATCAGTACTAACTCCACTGCCTGCAAAAATGGATAAATTATTTTGAGTATGGAGGCATCTAGTATATTCAACCACAATTTTCATACTGTTTCACATCACAGCTCCAATTGTAATCAATGCAATAAATTTGATAATGAATGTGCAATGTTTTAGAATGATATTTGTTTATAAAATTGGCATACAAGTAACCATGTAATTACTTCAGAATTTGATGGCTTCCATTATCAGTATAATGTTTCACATTTCACAACCCCAGCCCCTCCCCCTCTCTTTCAATTTCTGTAGGATTTAAATCCCTCCCCCCATCATTCCTTTCATACATCTGCTGCTAAGCTCAGCTCCCTCTAAATATTACATTTTTTTTCTGATTTTCACTCATCCTTTCCCTTTCTGTACTGTCAATAGAATGCCATAAATTATGCCTTATTAATAGCTGTTAATTTAGGTTGTATATAGGAGAGGAGATTTAACTTACCATGTATAGATTCCTAAAATCACTATGTAATTAGCATGTATAGATTTAAGTTTCTTTGCATAACTGGCAATCTAGCCTATATAATGAAAGACCTTCTCAAGAGAGGGCAATTCGAACCATTCTGTTACGGTTTCAGAGTCATTCTCTAAGAAATCTTAGTTCTAGTTTTCCCAGTCATAGCCTTAGTACTTATGGAGAAGTTAGATATTGTTTGTCAATTCTGATTGATTTACTAGCAAAAATTATGTTGCTTGGGAGTTTCAATTGGAGACCTTCCTAAAGGGTCAAGAGTTGTGGGGACATATAGATGGTAGTAGCAAAAGAGGATCTACCGGGGAAAGGTCTCTGACCGCAAGGAAGCTTGGGATGCCAAAGATAATAAAATCATATCCTGGATTCTTGGTTCTATAAAGCCACATCTTATTATCTCTACGTCCTCATAGGTCTGCAAATGCTATGTGGAATTATCTCAAGCAAGTCTATAACTATGACAAAAATGTTAGGCGTTTCCAGCTTGAGTTGGCCATTGCTAACTATACTTAGGGGGATCTATTAATTAAAGACTACTACTCTGGTTTTCTAAATTTTAAAAATGATTATTCCGACCTTGTTGCAACCATGGTCTCTATAATACAACACGTACACAAAACCAGACAAAGAGATCAATTTCTAATGAAATTGAGGCTTGACTTTGAATCTATTTGTGCCTCTCTAGTAAATAGAGATCTTATTCTGACTTTGGAGGTCTGTTATGAGAACTCTTGCGTGAGGAACAACGCTCAATACTCGAAATATTATGGAGCAGTCTTGTGTTGCTTCTAATACTGTCTCAGTTGCCTATGTTGCTTAAGGCAAGGGCAAGGGTTGTGACATGAGCACCACATAATGCTATAGTTGCAAGAAATATGGTCATAATGCTCCTAACTATCCTCAAGAATTTTGTAATTGCTGCAAGTAGTCAGGGCACATTATTAAGGATTGTACTATTCATCCTTAACGCTTCAACAAGGTCTATCATGTTGTTGTTACTGGTGACTTACAGCCAACTATGCTTGTTATTGTAACTTCTGTTGCTGGTTTATAGTCTCTAGCACCTTTTCTAACTCAGGAAACAATGCAAGAAATGATTGTGAGTGCATTTTCAACATTGGGTCTTCAAGGTATTGGTTCTTCATATCTCTTTTAGATCTTAGACGCAGGTGCTTCTAATCATATGAATAACTAAATGATTTAAGTAATGTAAGATAATATCGTGGCTCTTCACATATTCAAACAGCCAATGGTAGTGCTCTACCCAATATAGCAGTTGGTGATACATCTTCTTACTTTAAGGATGTTCTTATATCACCTGAATTTAGTTTCTTTTGGCCAGCTTTGTGGACCAAAATTATGATGTACATCTTACTCCTTGTGGTTTTTGTTGTGCAGGATCAAATGTCAGGCAATTGATAAAGAAGGGGCCTAAGCATGGATGTCTTTTTTATCTACAACTACCTATTCCACAAAGTTTGCCTTATTTCTCTATACTGTCTTTATCTTCTAAAGTTCTATCTAATATGTTGAAATTTGGTCTATTGAATAATAAAGAGTATTCTTCTTCCATTGTGTTTTCTAATTGTGCAACTTGTAAACTTGGCAAAAGTAAAACCTAACTCTTTCCTTCTGAAGGAAATAGAGCCACCTATAATTTTGAGATCATTCATAGTGATGTTTAAGGTATTAGTCTTATTATTTCTCATGCCCAATACAAATGTTTTCTGACAATCATTAATGACCACAGCAAATATACATGGATCTATTTCTTGCAGCACAAATCAAAAGTTTTTCATATGTTCAAACTATTCTTAGCTCTTTTTGACACTCAATTTTCAGTTGATGTTAAAATTCTTTGGTCCGACTCGAGTGGAGAATATATATCTCATGTGTTCCAATCTTTCTTGCAATTTAAAGGTATATTTTCTCTCAACATTCTTGTCCATATAATCCACAACAAAATAGAGTAGCTGAACAAAAGAATCGTTATCTTCTAAATGTTGTCGGAACCATGCTCATTAAGTCTTCAGTTCCTCCTAAGTTTTGGGTAGAAGCATTTACCACAACAACCTTTCTTATAAATAGATTGCCTTCCCCAGTTTTGGATTTCGAGTCTCCATATTTCAGGCCTCATACAAATCTTCATATTTTTAGGTGTGTATGCTTTATAAAAACCAAGATATAGAGGGGAATAAAATTAAAAAAATTAATTCTGGACAAGTTTCTAGGGATTAATTGTCATTCTTGGTATAATTTATGCCCATGAGCAAATGTACATACTAGACAAAATTTGATATGTAAATTGTTAATAAGAAAAATAGTAAACATTCATCTTGTCTGTCATAATCAATTTGGTGGTGGTTAGAATGATTTTTTTGGGTATCCAATTGTTTAGAAGCTGCCTAGTTTAATTAGTGAGATAATGATTTGTAGTTTAATTGTCCACGATTTGATGTTTAGAAGCTGGTTCATATGATATTTTTCTGTCACAATACAAGTATACCCAGGATTTGATGGTTGTTGTTGGTCTCCATGACTCTACCCCTCTTGATACTTACTCCCTTGGAACTTAATCTCAAGCTACTCAAAGAAGAGGGTAATTTGTTATCAAACCCTGAAGCCTATCATACATTGGTTGGCAACTTGGTCTATCTTACAATTACTAAACCTGATATTTCTTATGTGGTCCAACATGTTAGCTAGTTCATGGCTTCTCCTCGGCACCTTCATATGGCTACAATTCGACGAATCATTCGCTATGTCCATGGCATAGCTTTGCAGGGACTTTTCTATCTTGTTGGTATTTCACTTGATCTTTTAGCATATAATGATATTTGATTATGTGATTATGCCGGGTGTAGTGACACTCGATGTTCTACTATAGGTTGGTGTATGTTTCTTAGTCCGGCTCTTATTTATTGGAAAAGTATGAAACAAGATTGTGTTTCTAAGTCCTCTACCAAATATAGGGCTATATCCCAAGCTTATGTTGAGATACATTGGCTCTGAGGGCTATTGGCTGAACTTAGCTTCTCTTTAGGTGGCCCTACTTCTCTTCATGCAAATAAACACTAGTATCATTCACATTTCAGTCAATCTCATCTTCAATGAATGCACTAAACATATTGAGGTTGGTTGCCACTTCGTCTGTAAGGCGTTTGAAGCTCAAACTATCTCTCTTCCTCATGTGTCTAGCAATCTTCAAGTGGCAAATATTTTTACCAAGGCTCTCACACGGTTGCAACATAATTTTCTTACAAACAAATTGATGCTTATGGATAACCCACATCAATTTGCCGGGGATAGTTTTCAGACCCGGCCCGATCCAAGGCCCGAGTTCCGGGTTTTGACCGGGTCATCGGGTCGCTTGGGTCAATTTTATTTTTTTTAATTAAAATAACGTCGTTTTAGTAAAAAAACAAAAATCAACGGGTTGCAACCAGGTTTTGACCGGGTCTTGCCGGGTCACACCAGGTCAACCCGCTGGGTCACACCGGGTTTTTCCTTCCTCTATTTTTTCTTCAACCCGGCCCAGTTCCAGCCCCGGGTCGGCCGGGTCGGCCGGGTCGGCCGGGTCGGCCAGCCGGGCCGGGCTGGGTTTAAAAACTATGGCCGGGAGGGTCAATAGAATGCCATAAATTATGCCTTGTTAATAGCTGTTAATTTAGGTTGTAAATACTCTCATAAATAGAAGAGGAGATTTAGATGCATAGCTTCCTAAAATTACTCTATGTAATTAGCACATAGAGATTTAAATTTCCTTGTATAACTGGCAATCTTGCGTATATAATTAAATAACTTCTCAAGAGAAAGGGCAATTAGAACCATTATATTATGTACAAAAGGGCAGCATTCAATATTCGGAAAGCTTATGATGTGTAATCTCAAGAAATTTTATGAAAATGTTCACTATATTTGATGTCCTCATGCATCATACATTTAATTGCAACATATTTAATAAATATGTGTTCGCAAGACAAAATGCATCACTTGCACTGTTTTCTAAAAAGAGAGGGGTAGCATTTATCCTAAAAAAACCCAAGGAAACAATGAAACTGCACAATAAAATCCTGTCTAGGAAGGTAGATCTGGGCTTCAGAAAACTGATACAGATTGAGCATAACCTTATACCTCTAGACGTTACCAGATTAACAGCCTCGCAAGATTTCTCCAATAGTTTAAGTAAATAAGTTAAGTCTGATACTTCAGTTTGCATATTATCTAAGAAATACTACTTATAATCTTCCAAGACAAAGAATGGTAAACAATATTAACCACATTTTCTGATGCCATAGTGCTTTAAATCTTTCAGAACTCGGCGTCTGTCTCTAAGTTCTGTCGATACCATGTTAATTCTAAGAAAAGAGACATACCAGTTAGGCTGAATCTTTTTGTGTCCTTTCGGTCTATTGCAGAGTTTTCTGTCTCACTCATGTCACATTTTCCGACAACAACACACGATCCCCAGATAACTGTAAGAAGCATTACAGTTGACCCGGCCAACAAGCCCATTCCAACCGAGACCTGGCTTTGAGCAGTTTCAGTACTTCCAGAAAGTCCAGAAACTATGGAGCAAAGGGGAGAAAATTAGACAATGTTACCAAACAAAAGCTATCTCGTGTCACCAAAATCGCCATATACAATACAATTGGCAGTAATAATCAAAATGATTCGACAATCACTTTCCTTGTATCCGTAACACAGAAAATTCACATTCACATTCACATAAAAACTAATTCTTTTCATTTTCAGATTCAATGTTTCACTGTAAATTTTTAATGCTATGAGTAAATATAAATGACTATAGAAAAAATATAGAAAGAGGTAAACAAAGTGTGTGTGTAAAAAGCAGGCAACAGTATAAAGCACAAAAAGAAAAAATCTAAAAACTACAAATTTTAAAAAACAAAATCTAGAGGAAGAAAATAAAAAAACTCTTTTTTTAGCCGGTAAAACCATCAGATTCAAAAACCAGATAATTTCACACCGAAAATTATATATATATATATATATAGATCGATCCAAAATGTTCATGTCATTTTTAATTAAACAATCGAAAATTAAATCCTAAATATCCAGATCACAAAACGAGATTAGTAAAAGTTGAAATTAATAAATTCTACCTCAAATCAGTCATATTTTCCACAACCAAAAAGAGAAAAAAGGAGATGAAATTACCGAGAATGAGCAATGCATCAGGAAGAGCACCAAGGACGGGAAGAAACAAGCCACCAATAATACCAGGTCCCAGAATCTGAAGCAAAAGCTCACTCCCACTAGACAGATATGTAGCGGCAAAGAACATCAAGTAGCCATAGACGAGAATCAAAAACAAGTTTCCAATCACCGTCGTAGTGCAGGGCAGGAAGCCGTAGGTCTGCTCGCACGTCTCCTCTGCACTACTCTTGAGGGCGAGATGGAAAGGCGATGATGTAGTTTGATTAAGGGACTGATTGTTGAGGACGCCATCGGAGATTAGATCAGACGGATCAAAGGGGGAGTAACGTGAATGCACGGTTGTGATTAGGAGGAGGAGGAGGAGGATTGGGATGGTGAGGACGAGGTGGCGTCTGTTAAAACTGAAACTGTTCCTCATGGTTTGGTTTCTTTGTAATGTTTAAGACATGAACAAAAAGAGAGGAACTGATGGTCAAGTGTTTTCCAAAGGGATTGGTCGTTAGATAGACGGGGGGAGTTCTGAAAACTAAAGGACGAGGTTAGGTTTGGTGAGAGGCCGTGTCTTAGCCGCGTCAAGCTTCCAGATATGGAAGCTGTACCGTTTCAACTTGAAAATCACGACCCCACCTGTTTTCCGTATCTAAGAGGAAACGGCTTAACTATTTTAAGATTCTGCTTTTATATATTTAATCGTATTCTTATAAAAGTTACTGTGTTTTTAATTCATCTTTCCTTTGTATTTTATTTTTTTTTCTATCAAAAATTCAAAACTAACTGAAATGCTTCGCATAATTATTAATTTTAAAATATTTAATCCACTTTCTTTTAGATGCCTCAAACTTTTAAAGTTACACGTATTTATTCATGAAAATGAATAAAGATGTGAAATTAAAGTGACATTTTAGTATTGTTAGTAGTTGTTTTTAAAGTATTTTTTGTTCGAAAATATATTAAAATAATATATTTTTTAATTTTTTTAAAATTTATTTTTGACATTAACATATCAAAACTTAAAAAAAACACAAAAAAATTAATTTAAAATAAAAAAATAAAAAATATATAATTATTTTAAAAAACACTTTTAAAATTAAAAAACAAACACGATATAAGAATTGTGGATGTTAATCGATATAAATCAATCTTTGAAATGGAATCATTACACTTCATGAATATCATGAGGTAAATTAAGATTTATCTAAATTTAAACTTTGAGGTTTTCTTTTATATATGATATAATTTTTTATTTTTGAGCCACCAAAAATGATTATCAATCCACATTTTGAACTCTATAATAATGCTGATAAGAAATATTATTTAAACAATTTATAATTTTTGAGCCCAATGGTAGGACCATACCCGAGATGCCGCGCCGCGGCTGCCCTTTTTCCTTCCTCGTTTTCGTACAGATCTGTGAGTCAAATCGTGATTTATAATTAATTGGTGGAATAGAAATAGCATGGCAGGTATATACCGTTTTCATAATGATATTTCTTGTTAATTATATTTTTTTGCGGGAAAGAATCTACGTATACAAATATTTTGATATCTCTTAATATTTATTCTTTAATTATATTTCTATTTTTATTTCTTCTTAATTTTTATCCACAATTTTCTATCATGATAAAATTTGCTTCTATATTTTCTTTACTACCAACCTAATTATTTTAGTTCTTCCTTCTTGTTTTTTTAATCTTTAATAATAATAATTTATTATAATTATTATTATTAGTAATAGAAACTAAAACAAGAAGTGAAATTACTATAGCTAAAAACAATATAAACCTAGACAAAGGTAATATAATTACTTAATTATTATTTTTAATTGCATCATTTTCTCATTTAATTAATTTGGGTTGAGTTCAATGGTTAGCTTTGTATAGAATTCTTGAGTGTCAAGGCAAAAATCTAACGGTGGTTAATATTCGGTTTGGCAAAAAAAAAAAATGATTTCATTGATTCAAAATTATTAAAGCTTTAAGGGCAAATTCAAAACTTGCCAATTCAGAAACTAATTTGAATGAAAAGGGGGAAGAGTTATTGGCACGTGTAAAATACGCACCGTGTAAAAGAGGTTAACCCGATCAACCTTTGCAGCCAAATTTTTTAGCTTGTGATGATGACTTTTGGCTGATAGGTAGGATCCTTCCCGTTTGAATCAAGAGCCAAGATTTATTCATAATAAAGACCACATGTCCCTCTTTCATCTCCTATAAATAGAGGTGAATTTCATGCATAAAGAAAAGAGAAATCAGAGTGAAAAGAGAGCCAAAAAAATCCTTCACACCATTGTTTTTGTCCTTCTCGGCTTAACCTCCCCCGTATCTCTTCTCCACCACCAAACCATTTCCCTGCCATTTTTGCCTTCACCAATGACAGCCTCCTACACCAATAGTCGTGCATCTCCTTCACCGGCTCCTCTCCTCCATTTCATCCACAAACAACAACAGCAGCAGATGAGCTTTTTCTCCAGACCAGCAATAGGAGCACCAACAGTCTCACCAACCACCAGCTCTTCTACCAGCATCTACACCATCCTCACGCTAGACCTCCCAACTACAGTAGCCAAGTACACCTCTGACCTAGGTACTTTTTCTTTTTCTTCTTCTAACCCTAACTAGTATGCCTTGAAACTAAAATATGCAGAACATGAATATTAATTCACGTTTTGTATGTTACAAAATTTACATGGTCATTGGGTTAGGCCAATGACCATGTAAGCTGGGTTGAACACTTAGTGTAGCCCATCTTGTTTTTTTATTTTTTTTTTAAAAAGAAGGAATTGTTAGGTCTTCAATCGGCCCAGCCCAACCAGATTAGGCATGGGTCTTAGGCCCAACCAGCCTAGCCCCCTAGACTAAGGGTGTGTTTGAAAACACACCCTAATGTCTTTCCCTTAGTTTTAAATTTGTCTTTATTTTAATGTTTAGCAAAAAAAAATCTGAAAATTTCAAGGACCATTTTGAAATTATTTGCGCTTCTGTCACATGTTTTTTCAACAATTTTGCCTAATATTATGTCATAGACTTACACTGCAAGATACGAACCAGATATTAAAAATATCTTATTTTTCTCTTCCTAAAGATTTTTCATGCATATTTTCTAAAAATGATAAAATCATATTTTTATCATGTTTTAAAAATTAAAAATCGATATTGTAGTCAATTTATGATTATCCATTAGGGTTTGATTAAAATACCAAAAATCCCATAATAATAATTAATTTGTTATTTGGAGTGTTAGAATCTAATTGTAGACTTTAACATCTAAGAGTATAAAATTATACTGTAAAATATACTTTCAAGTATTAAAGATACAAAAATAAAAAATAAATGTGATGCTAAAATTAGAGTCTTAGAACGATTATGATTTAATTTGATAAAATAAAGACTTCCTCGTAAAAGAAGGTTAGCTTTGAACTATAGATGAGACCAACAAATAAAAATATGTTTTAGATTAACAACCAATCAACAAGTTTCTTGCTAATTTCTCAACATCTTAGGACTAAAACATTAAAAAAATAAAATTTCAAAATGAAATATAAAAAACTAAATAATACATAGAAGTATACCTTGCTAAAAATGAAAAAAGTTATGTTTTTCTTGTGTTAAATTTGATATTTGTTCTTTTTTTTTTAACTATAATCTACAACTGTATTTTGTCTCATCGATTTTAATTTAATGCTAGATTCTTTTTTATACTTTATATATGTAAGAGTATGTGAAGAAAAATAAACTTTAACAAATAAAACCATGCTAATATAAATTTTAAAAATATAAATATAAAAAAATAAAATTTAATGATCGAAGTATAAAAAGTTGTATTGTAAAAATGAATAGTTGATATTGTTTAAAAACCACAATTCTTTTAGTTTTTATACTAGTTTATTAGCTCATACTCCACCACAATCAGATCAATTTTTTTAAATGTAAAAAGGAATGTTAAGAGCACAAAGAGTTTTTTTGATAGTGTCATTAAACTTAGCCAAATGGATCAATTTTAAAATCTCTCGTCCTAACTCTTTGTCTAACTCAAGTTTCCAATTAAACCACATGGTAGCTGGTAACCTGAATGACTAGTAAATACACAACCTAACTTTAAAAAAAACTTCAAAATGACAGTTTTTTAAAAAAATATTAAGATAATGACAAAGTGGATCAACCCCAGTCCCCTGCGACTCGGGTCATAGACTCTATTGGGTTTAATAATATTTTTTATAATTTTTTTTATTTAATTATATAATCGGTCGGTAGGTAAACTAGTCAAATCTATGAATCGGGTAACTTGAGCTAGCACGCAAAATCCATGAATCGAGTTATGGACTCCACTGGGATTGTAATTTGTTTTTTAAAACTATATTTCATTTAGTTATATGTTAATAAAAATAAATAATTGCAAAATCGAACACCAACTCAATACCGAATTGTTTTTTAAGATCGCGATAACCTTATAATTATAAAACTAAATTCCTAATTAACCTAATATCTATATATGAAATAAAAAAAAAAAGTTAAACTTGCTAAACCCGCGAACCATGTCAATCAACCAAACTTATGGACTTTATAAAGTTTAATAATAAGGTTTTTTTCTAAAACTATTTTTTTAACTACATGAAAAAAAAAATTAACAATGAAAAAGTTAAATTTAATTTAAAAAAAACACCCTACTGAATTTATAAATTGAAACAACTTGAATTACTCTGACAATTGCATAAATTACTTTAACCCTATAAAAAGGCAAGATGAAAAAAAAATTACAAGATTCGATTTTTATAAAAACAAATTTAAAAAAAAGTTCATTAAATGAAAACAATGCACGGTGAATTATTATTATAATGTACGTTGATGAATAGTAGTTATCCGCGCCTTTAAGCTTTTCAGTTATATATATATATATATATATATATATATATATATATATATATATATATATATATATATATATATATATATATA
>Ga0307517_10002631_pt1 | contig 28629 bp, 16 predicted proteins | sample 23_EM_MG_FD_194515 | JGI IMG/M metagenome (GOLD analysis project Ga0307517, IMG submission 194515) | Populus trichocarpa ectomycorrhiza microbial communities from riparian zone in the Pacific Northwest, United States - 23_EM | ecosystem: Host-associated > Plants > Roots > Unclassified | place... | reverse complement strand
TTCATTTAATATTTTTTTTGAAACACATTCAGTTTGTAATGAATATTATTTAACTTTGATTTTTTGTTTTTGATGTTTAATATAAATTTTATTTGCATAATTGGTTTTTATTACCATTAATTTAAATAATTTTATATTATATATTCTAAATAATTTTTTAAAAACAAATTTAGAAAAAACTATTACAAAGGGTTTTACCAACGGAATGAATCCGTCGGAATTTGACAGTAGCATTCACCGATGCCTTTACAGACGAATATATTCGGTCGGTATTTTAACCACTCACAGACAGATTTACCGACGGACTTAATCCGTCGGCCTTTGACAATACCTGCCACACTTACCGACGACTTTACAGACGGATATATTCGGTCGGTATTTCATACACTCACCGACAGATTTACCGACGGTTTGTAGCCGTCGGTCAATCACGATATCACCGACGGAATGAAAATCCGTCGGTAGATTTCAAGCGGGAATATTTTTTTTTGGCGCGCAAATTCCGTTTGTAAAACCATCGGCAAATGGTTTTTTTTTTGTTCCGACCGATATAGCGACGGAATGGGGAATCACCGACGAAAGGAAAGCTGACGGACGTAATCCGTTGGTGATTTATTTACCGACGAACTTCTAATCACACACCGACGGAATATGTCCGTCGGTAAAACTGTGAAATCTTGTAGTGTGTTAGAGAGTAATATAAATTTTTTCTTGAGACCTCACCTAATAGCTTAAGTTATTAGGTTGAAATAATTTTTTGATATGGTATCAGAGATTTCTTCATCAAGTGGTTATGAGTTCAAATCTCACCACCTCTTTTTTTATTGATAAAAAATTACGCACAATGTAGTGTGGACTTGTGGAGGTTTTAAGCTGAAAAGACTTTCACTTGATAAGGTATTTAATTTAGAGAGTAATATAAAATTATTTTTAGGACCTCACTTAATAGCTTAACTGTTGAGATAACATAATATACATGTTGGATGGACTCTTTTGAAGCTAACCGCAGAAGATACTTGAAGATTTGGGACAAGCAATACCAAAAATAAAATCAACCAATGAACAAGCACCGATTATGGAATTGCAACCTCTGCCAGAGCACCTTCGGTATGCATATCTTGGAGAAGCTTCCACTTATCCTGTGATAGTCTCTGCAAAGCTTTCCAAAACAATGGAAGAAAAATTGTTGAGGGTGTTGAGAAAACATAAGGCAGCTCTCAAGTGGGTATTGGAATATATCAAAGGCATCAGTCCCTTCATTTGCACGCACAAAATTTTGTTAGAGGATGAAGTCAAGCCAATAGGAGAGCATCAGAGAAGGCTTAACCCTGTCGCACGTCCTCGCCCGGCGTCGATGGCGATTTTCATTTGTTTGTTTGTTCTTAGGAGTCGCCACCTGGTATTTCATTACGGGTTAGTAGGAAACCCGAGTGTGCTGGTCTTTGTCAGAGATTCACGGGTAAGGGACTGGTTGTGGCTAGGGAAGGGATATCAGCCGTGAGACATGCCCCCCTGATTGAAGCAGCTCCACTATTCTTTACTGCTAACGTCTTTACTGCCTTTACTGTCAAAACCATTATTGATGAAGAAGGCAATGAACAGTTGTCAAGGAAACGAGACCATTTCAAAATTCAAAATGAATATTTCTGATTCGGTCATTGGATTGTTTTGTAATTTTGTAATCAAGCCCCCGGATAAATTGTAATTGGACCCCTTATTTTAACGTCATTTACAAGACAGTCTTTGGTTTTGGACTCATGTAATTTGACCCTTAATTGATCAATAAACTTCTGATTTCTTCAATTTAGCCCTTGACTTGGTCAATTTCAGCCACTCTATTTACAAATCTTTTCCAGTTTGGTCCTTGGTTTTGGATTTTATCAATCAAATCCCTAATTCGCCATCAAACTTCAATAATTATGCAATTGAGCCCCTGATTTGACCAAATCAACTCTTCAAAATTATAATGACCCTAGAACTTTAATTTCTTCCAATAAAAGCCTAAATTGACTTAAAAATTAATTTTTCTTGCAATCAAACCCTCCATAAATTCAATTAAACCTTAGATAAAATTTAATTGAGTCCACAAACATCTGAATTTGGATATTTTTTTCAAATTGAATTTCCTTTGTCAATAAGGCTCTCACTAGTCAACGATATATTATCAAATTTCAATCTTTGCATTTTTGAACCTCTTTAACCAATTTTTGGCTTTTTTTTTAGCGCTCCGACATCTTTTCTCACTACTACATATTTTTTTATTTTCTTTTTTCCAAACTTTTTTCAACTTTTTTTTCCCTCTTTTTGTATGGGGACCTAAAAATGGGTAACAACAGATACCCCCTCTTTACAATTCTTACGGAGCAAAGACTTTGCGTAGTAAATTTTGTAAAGATAAACAAAACTGATCTCATCAAAACTTGGTTGACCAGAAACTCTATCTTTACAACAATCTCCTATCAATCAGGAACTATGTGTAACTCGATTATCTTGAGAACCCGATCTTGGCGCCCCTCTAAATTATGTCTTCTTACTTTTCTTTTCTTTTATTTTTTTTTTAACCTGAAATTCCATCTAGCGATTTCCTTTAACTAAAGCGAAAATCTATATTGCGGTTGGGCTAACCTGAGATCCTTTTTGGCGATCCCCTTTAACCAGAACCAAAATCCTCTGCGTGGTTGGGCTAACTTGAGATCCCTCCTAGCGATCGCCTTTAACTAGAACCAATGTTTAAGTGTGGTTGGACTAACGTGAGATCACTTATGGTGATCCCCTTTAACTAGAACCAAAATTTCTTCGTGGTTGGGCTAACCTGAGATCCCTCCTAGCGATCCCTTTAACTAGAACCAATGTCTTCTGTATGGTTGGGCTAACCTAAGATCCCTTCTGGCAATCCACTTTAACCAGAACCAAAATCCTCTACGTGGTTGGGCTAACCTGAGATCCCATCTGGCGATTCCTTTTAACCAGAACCCAAAGTTTGTGTGTGGTTAGGCTAACATAAGATCCCATCTAGCGATTCCCTTTAACCAGAACCAAAGTCTGCATGGATGGGCTAACCTGAGATCCTATCTGGTGATCCCCTTTAACCAGAACCAAAGTTTGCATGGTTGGACTAACATGAGATCCCTTCCGGCGATCCCCTTTAACTAGAACCAAAATCCTCTACATGGTTGGGCTAACTTGAGATCCCGTCTGGCGATCCCCTTTAACCAAAACCAAAGTCGGTGTGTGGTTCGGCTAACCTGAGATCCCATCTGGCAATCCCCTTTAACCAGAACCAAAGTCTATGTATGGTTGGGCTAACCTAAGATCTCATCTGGCAATCCCCTTTAACCAGAACCAAAATCTGTGTAGTTAGGCTAACCTTAGATCCCATATAGCGATCCCCTTTAACCATAACCAATATCCTCTATGTGGTTGGGCTAACCTGAGATCTCATCAGGCAATCCCCTTTAACCAGAAACAAAGTTTGTGTGTGGTTGGTTAACCCGAGATCTCATCTGGTGATCCCCTTTAATCAGAACTAAAATCTGTGTGGTTAGGCTAACCTGAGATCCCATATGGCGATCCCCTTTAACCAGAACCAATATCCTCTATATGGTTGGGCTAACCTGAGATCGCATTTAGGGATCCCATTTAACTAGAACCAAAATCTAGGTGGTTGGGCTAACCTAAGATACCATCTGACGATCCCTTTTAACTAGAACAAAAATCTGTGTGTTTGGGCTAACCTGAGATCTCATAGGACAATCCCCTTTAACCAGAACCAATATCCTCTGTGTGGTTGGGCTAACCTGAGATACTATCTGGCGATCCCCTTTAACCAGAACCAAAATCTGTGTGGTTGGGCTAACCTGAGATCCCATCTGGCGATCTCCTTTAACCAAAACCAAAATCCATGTATTTTTCCTGATAGCTGGGTTTGAACTAAATACTCTTCTTGATGACAAGGTTGATCTTCTCATTTCTTTGAGACTTTCTTAATGGTATGATTCATCTCATCTTCTTCTCGTTCTAAGGTCATAACCATGATTCTTTGTTATTATTAGCTCAATGATTCTTTTTTTATCCTCAATCTTGTTGGACTTCTTTGAGGATTTTTTTGTAACGAATAAAATATATATATGCAATGCTTTGAGGTTAGATGACATACATGCATCCTTACCTGATTTGAAATATAGGTCCCCCATCTTTGATGTTCTATTGTCATAGGGTGTCTTTGTTTGCTATCCAAAGCCTTCTTTACTCTTTCAATGTACTAGCTCATTCATGTGTTAGTCATCCACTCAACTGTAAATGCAGTGCCTATCCTAGGCTGTCTTCGATGATTACTGTTTTCGCTATTTATCAAGCATGATCGTGCCCCTAATTGTGGTGTTGCTTGATTCGTCATGAAGGAGCTTAACAAATCATTCATCTCCTGGATTCTCTCAAGAATTGTTCTTTGATTAGCTGTGTGCATACTACCAGCACTCATTAAGAGGTTTAGTGTAGTCCTCATCTTAGATTGCTAATCAGCCATCAACTTGCCTCCAGTTCAAACAATACTTTTCAAGTATATGTTATCATATCAACCTTCTTGGAAACTATCCAATAGTACAGACATGCATCTCATAGCTTGCAGTAAAAGGCTCTTGGTTATAGGCTTCATGTTTTTCTCAATGGATCCCTTTCATCTCGTCTAATCAGATTGTGAAAAGGAATGCATTGGAATTATCAATGATGTTCAATTTATCACCCATATTCATGTGGTGAAGTGCACCTTCGAGCCTCATAACAAATGGTCCCACAGTCAGTCCTGGTGGGTGCATCCTTTCACATTTATCCAAATGCAACTATGCGATAACATCGTTCAAAAGTCATAGCCATGTTGGAGGGTAAACCCCAGATGACAATATGAAGATGTCCTTCAAGTACATCTTTACTCGCAATTATTGTTGGGGTTTACTGGTTCATAGACTGTTCTTGAACATCATTGCCCTTAACTGATCTGAGTGCGCTTGTTCACTGATTCATCATTTGATCATCTTTCTTTACCCCCTAGCTGATCTGAATATTATTTGTTTTCCTTCTGAGGGTCCATTGTATTGCCCTCAGGTGGTCAAATGTTTAAGGAGTGTCGAGAAGTGTTGGTGTCACTTCTGTCAAGGATTTTGCAAATCCGACCGATGCTCTTATTTCTTAACAATCTTTCTTGTTCTATAATCAAATCTCATGTTTTAAAGATCATGTTTATTCAAAGTCTTATTGTTGAAATGAAATTAAAGAAATGTCAATTTTTGAAAGTATTTTTTAAAATCAAGTTTCTTCAGTTAAAGATCCAACACACGCAACGCCATTCAATGCAGTCCTTTGATTATCTGATATTTTGAAAACAAAAATTGACCCGTTGTAAAATAGCTTTTTCTATGGTTTTTTTGTATCCATTGTAAACTTTGACTTTGGGTATGTCTTTTGATGGTCTGTGATGAGGTGACCTTTTTATGAATTTCAAAGAAACAAGATGCTCAAATCAAAACTTCAGGCTTTATCAAGAAAGATTGTTTCCTTTTTTAGCACCAATTGTGTCAACATGCATAATAACCAGTAGCTTGATTCATGAAGTCACAACCCTTATGGAAAAGCTCTTCAAGTTTTGAGAGCGTTATTTATCTGTTCAAATTGCTTACTTGATTAAAAAGGGCTTTTGAAAGCACGTAATGCAGGCTATGGTTCATGGTTATGAAAAAAAAGGGAATTCACAAGCTCAAAAATGTGTTTGAGGGTTTCAAAGACCTAGGATCAACATCAACTATTCATCAATTCTCTTTCTCTTGTTGTCTTTGTAAAGAAAGTGGCATATAACCTTATTAACCTCAAATATCATAATTCTCTTAACATAGGTCATAATGCAAATCCAACTTTTTCTTTGATTAATAATCAGTCTAATCACTTGAAGACATTAGAGGCTTTATCATCGATACTAAAAGTCATGTTTGTAGCTCAATATTTTTTATGGTATTGACTTTTGGCATTTGTTGTGCCTTTTTTTTTTTTGCAATGGCTTTTACATAGCCTTCCTCACAGTTTTCTAACATACCCCCAGTCTATGTCTTCTTTCTTTTAGCTCGCTCTCAAACGTTGGACTTTTGATCTTAACCTTCTTTTTACCATTGATTCCACTTTTGTCTTCTCTCTTTTCTAATAAAATCTCTTATTTGCCCCAGTGTGGGGTGTGATCTTGGTCACGGTTTCTTTTGAAAGGAATATTCTATCAGGCTTAAAATGGAATTACAGGGGATATATTTCAAGTATTGTGAAAGGATAAAACAAAGATGGCCTTTTCTCATTTCAAGAAAGGTCAGTTAGATCCGATAAATTTTAACCTCGTCTAGTGTAATGATTGGGACTTGTAAAAGTCAATGATTCACAAGTCCATAACTACCGAATCCACTACATGTCATTATGCATACTACTACAACTTAGTTACATGGTGGGTGGTTCAGTTTCATGTGTGAGCTCAAAATATGTTTGGTCACTCTATATTGTTCATCTTGCAATTTTAACAAACATTGAGTCATTTCTGCCATCAAAACACTTTTAATCTTCAAGATTGATTAGCTTTAATTTTGCATGTTAGAGTTTGATCAAAATTTTTTGTCAAAAATAAAATGCTAAACATCTCCTGACTTCAGAACAACAATGAGGCAAAGAAAAAGACATGTTTCATTAAAGGATGAGATGTGATCCTAAAACAAAATGCAGAAGGGCAAAAATTCATAACAAAATGATTGACAGTTTAACACCTTTCTTGGATCAACTTTTCTAGCCATATCAGTGTTTTGCCAAGCATTTTCGATCACTTGTCAATCTGAGGATGTCCTGGTGATAATATGGCCAATGACATCATCTTTCATTAACACAACTTGCCTCTTGCTCACTATCCTTTGGACTCGATTCTTGAAATTTTTGCAATTGTTCAAATGAATGGCCCAGGACCCCACCATGATATTCACATCTCTTGTCTAGATTATACCATATAAGAAATGGTGGTTGCATGAGATTTGATAGAGTCGGGGCAATAAGTCTCGAGTCTAACAGATGCTGTTAGGCAAACTCGAGTGGCAAAGGAATGTCAACCTTTGACAAAGACATTTGAGCAGTTAATGCTATAATGAGACCTGACTAGACCACATAAATAAGGTTTCCCACCTTCATAGTCATCTCTCATCATTGTTCTGGAATCCATGATAGAACCGTTAATCTTTCCCCTCTTCATAGCTTATTCAATTCTTTCAGCAATCCTCACAACTTCATGGAAATGTTGAGCTGAGCTTTCTATTAAATGCTCATAATAAGAGGAGTGAAAGGTGTTGGCAAACAACATCACCATTTCTGTATCCATCCGTGGAGGTTGAACATATGTTGCCTTATCTCGCCATCTTTGCACATGTCGCACGTGTGTGGCGTCGCGACGATCATCCACCCTCTCAAGGAAAATTAGAAATGGTCTATCTAGCAAATGTGGAGAGACAAGGAATTCTTGTCTTTTATCAGTGTAAAATTTGAATGGGAGTCGCCACCTAGTATTTTGGTCACTAGAAACCCTAATTGGTCTCAGAGATGGGGTACGGAGACTGCTTGCGTAAAGAGAAGGTATTAGCACCCCAAATACACCCTACCTAAGGTAAAATCTAAGGTCTATTTTATTTATTTTATTTTCTGATAAAATCTAAGGTCTTGTTGTGGTTTGTAATTGTTGGTACTGTCTGTCTAAGATTTAAGAAAAGCTCTCCTCTGTAAGGAGGTTCTTATCATAATGGGGTAAAATCTAATTGTTCTATGTTGTCAACAAAAATACTTTTTTAATATCAGGAATACGTTTTACGTATAAATTCATAATTCCTGATACTAAAACAAAACAAAATAAAATTTTTGTTGTTTTTGAAATTTTGGCCAATGTTCTCTTGACTTTAATAAACTAGTTATTAAAGTCAAAATGCATGCTAAAATATTGTTTTTTGGTGTATAAAAAACACAATATGATTTTTTAGCTTCGAGACACTTGGCCGTATGCACAAAAATATATATTTTTTTTTCAATTTTTTTTGTATTTTTGGAAGTTTTGACGAAAACTAGGTATTTTAATACCGGATTCGTATTTTTTTGAAATGACAAAAAAAAAGATTGAGATTAAACAAAACAGTGTAAAACAATACACGCAGGGAAATCACAAATATTTAAACATATATTTATTGTTTTTGCTGGGCCGAACCTGGCCCACCATTGTTGGGTTGGATTGGACTCAACCAAATATCCATGAGCCCAACCCACCTTAGCAGGTTACTGTGCATGAGCACAGTAACCAGCTTCACCTCGCCTACAGAGAGGTGCACCGTGCACGTCCTGCATGGCGAGGGAAGAAACAAAGCATAAGAAAGGGGCAGAGTTTTTACCTGGAGAAGTGAAATGCAGCCTCAGTCGTCAGTGATGGCCAGCGGTGGCGGTGGTTCCAGCAGAGGCGGTGTTGGTGGCAGCTCCTCCTCTGTTTTTTTTTCTTCCTTTTTCTCTTCTTTCTTCCTCTTCGGGTATTTTTTTTCTTTCGGTCTGTCCACCCTCTCTTTTTTGTGTGTTCCACTTTTGTGCTCTCCCCCTCTGTATTTATAGGTAAAAACAGAGGGGAGAGAAAGGCAAGGGTGGCCACTGTGCAGCCGCCTCACAACCACCCAAGGGGTGCATCCCCTTTGTTTTTCTTTACCTTGTGGTAGGCCACGGGTCAGAACTTAGGCATGTGGGGTGTTTTAGGTCGGCGTTTTTTTGGTGGTTTCGGAGAAAGAGGGAACGAGCAAAGCAGGGGAGAAAAGTCTTCTTCTTCCCCTGCCTTACGCGTCCAGGGGAAGAAAGGCTATAGTGTATGAATAGTGTATGAAACGACGCCGTTTTGTACAAAACGCGCCATTTCATTTAAAAGGAAAAGACGACAAAAAAACATGTCAGAGTTCACATTGGTCCTCAATTTGTGATTTGTTCAATCGAGTCCTCAATTGCAATTTTGATTTAAAAATCAATGCAATTGCATCCCTGCCAAAAAGCAAACAGCAACCTTGAAGTTTCCCGCCTTTTTCACTTTGGTCCTTCGTCTTGAATTTGTGCAATGTGACCCTCAATTGATCAACAAACTTCTAATTTCTTCAATTTAGCCCCTGATTTGGTTTAATTGCAGCCCCTCTATTTACGTGCATTTTTTATTTTGGTCTTTGGTTTCGGATTTCTTCAATTAAGTCCCTAATTGGCCATCAAACTTCAATATTTATGCAATTAAGCCCCTAATTTGACCAAATTAAATCTCAAAAATTATAATTTGACCCCAAAACTTTAATTTTTTCCAATTAAAGCCTAAATTGACTTCAAAATCATTTTTTTCTTGCAATCAAACCCTCCATAAATTCAATTAAACCTTCAATAAAATTTAATTGAGTCCATAAACATCTGATTTTGGACTTATCTTCCTCAAATTGAATTTTATTTGTCAACAGGGTTCTCATCAGTCAACAAAATACCATCAAATTTCAATCTTTGTATTTTTGAACCTCCTCGACCAATTTTTGACCATTTTCTAAGCGTTTTGGCATCCTTTTTTCACTATTATATTTTTTGAAAAATGTTTTTTATTTTTTTTATTTTTTATTTTTTTGAAGATAGAAAAAATGTGAATTGGGGAATAACCCAAAAATAGGTTATGACAGCACATATGCCCTCACAGACTCTCGATTTTCCTTCTCTATAACCATTAAGCTGGTTCTGTCAGGAGCAGTTTCCAGATTAAATTTATACTGCTTCAATAAGGCATCTACCAAGTCTTTCCATGTCTTGATCTTGATATTGTCTAGTCTCATGTATTAGCTCAAAGTGGATCCAGTGAGATTATCTTGGAAAAAGTATATCAGCATCTTTTTGTTATGGATCATTTCAGCCATCTTGTTATGGTATGACGGGAGATGGATGTATGGGCATTCTAGTCTGGTATACTTGATGAAGTCCGGCACTCTAAACTCCTTCGACACCAAAATATTTGGAACCAAACAAACTTCAGCTACTATCACAAGGTGAATCAGATCATTTCTTTCAACTAATCTCAATGTTTCTTCTAGGGCAACCCATTTATCATGGCCCATGAGATTGGTAAATCTATTGTCAGAAGGTCCTTTCATTGTTGGATTCACGGTGATCTGAGCTTGACTTGGATAGATAGCAGCGAAGGGGACAAAATGATTCCCAGTTATTGAGTCTGCCCCTAAGTTCTGAGAAGTGTGAGGGACGTGGATTGATGGTGTTTTCACAGGAGGCTATGTAGACGTTTCCTTTCCTTTCTTGAAGCTCAGCACTTGTTCAAGCAGATCTGTGAGTCTAGTTACTTCATCTTCGATGCTCTCAATTTTCTTTTGGTAATGGGCCTCCAATTGGGATTTTCCTTCATTATCCATTTGTCTTTTTTTTTGCAATCGAGTGTTATAGGTGGGTTTCAACGGGAAGCCTATATTTCAACTTGCTAAATGAAAATCATGCAATTATGCAGAAATGTTGATTCAACAAGAAAAATACATATGAAATGTGGGCTCACCCTTCACGGGGTGACAAAGGTCTTTTAGTGCATCAAGGGGTAGGTTACTATCTAGTCTCAAATGGTCTATCGCATGCTCAGTGATCGTCCTCGAAAGGTTGATATGAGGCTTACAAGTAGTGTGAAGATAGAGGCCCTAAGTAATATCAGTTTGGCATATCAACCACTTCCAAGTAAACAATCAAGCGAGAGTTGGATGGTTTCACGAGTCTTACCCAGGCTAAAGCCATTGGGGTACCGTTACTTCCCCACCTATCCTAGATTTTAAGGTGTGTGGTCTTAAAATGATGCATGACATGACATTATAAACAAGGATGCATGCTAAAGCAGTGAAAAGTGATAACCATATAAACACAACATAACAAACATCATAGAAATTATCAAACAAAAGGCAAAGCTTAGTACTAAAGGTCCCTAGTGGAGTTGTCATTCTATTGTACGTCCCCGCGTGGCGTCGATAATGATTTTTGTTTGTTTGTTTGTTGTTAGGAGTCGCCACTTAGTATTTGGCTCAGGGTCACTAGGAGACCCGAGTGTGCTGGTCTTTGTCAGAGATTCACAGGTAAGGGACTGGTTGTGGCTAGGGAAGGTATTAGCACCCCTAGCACACCCTACCTGAGGTAAGCTGCATTGTTGATTTTGTCTTAAATTGCTAAGAGTTTGTTAATTTATGCTATGATAGTTTACTTATAATATTCCTGACTCTGGCGTTAGTGAATATTCGACTACGGATACTTCCAACTCTGGCGTTGGTAAATATTACGTAGCAAAAAAACAAAATAAATGATATTCCTGACTCTGGCGTCATTGAATAAACCAATAAAATGAATTTAAATCTATGCATACATATTTTATTTTATTTTATTTTATTTTTGGGATGGGCCAAGCTTAGCCCATGTGGCTGGGCTGGACCCAGCAGGCCTAGTCAGGTCACTGGCCCAAGCCAATGACCCTGATGACTAAGGCATGCATGCATGAACTATTCATGCACGCAGTGCATAGTGTGAAGGTAATTAAAATTACCTTCGCACAGTGTTATATAACAACAAAAGACAAAATGAAAAAAAGAACTTACCAGGTGCGGGGAGGCAAAGCCGAAGATGATGGCTGGACGATTCTCCTCTCTTTCTTTTTGTTTTCTATTTGCTTCTTCTCTGTTTTCTAGTCTCATGTTCTCTCTGTTTCTATTTTATGTTCTTCTTGCGGCCTTGTTCCTTCCCTTTCGTCTCTGACTTCTCCTCCCTCCTGGTATTCTTCTGTGTGTTTTTTCCTTTCTATTTGTTTGCTTCTCTCTCTACTGGTTTATTTTTGGTTTTCCTCTTCCCTTGTATTTTCTCCTCGTAGATTTCCTTCTGTTTTGTGCCTCTGTCTTACTCTTTTGCGTCTCTGTTCCCAGGCTTCCTCTGTTCGTCCCTGTTCTCTCTTTTCTGTTCTTTCCTTATTCATTCATCCCCTGGTTTTTTCAGTTCTGTGTGCTGTGTAATTTCATTTCTGTCATCTGGGATTTTTGGTTTCTCTCAGTGCTCTCTGTTTGCCTCTATTCTCTCGTGTCTGTCTGCGTCTTCACTAGTCTTTTTCTCCTTTTTCTCCCTCTTTTTTTTTTCGTGGCCTTTCTCAAGCTTTTATAAGGCCAGAGAATGCCATGAGGTTGTAACGGCAGGCGTGCATCATAGAGGCGAGGGATATTAGCCGTGAGACGTGCTCCCTAGATTGAAGCAACTCCATTGTTCTATACTGCTAACGCCTTTACTGCCGAAACCGTTGTTGATGAAGAAGGCAATGAACAGTTGTCAAGGATGGCACCGTTTCAAAATTCAAAATGAATATTTCTGATTCGGTCATTGGATTGTTTTGCAATTTTGTAATCAAGCCCCTGGATAAATTGTAATTGGATCCCTTGATTTTAGTGCCATTTACAAGACAGTCTTTGGTTTTGGATTCATGCGATTTGACCCTCAATTGATCAATAAACTTTTGATTTCTTCAATTTAGCCCCTGCCTTGGTCTATTTCAGCCCCTCTATTTACGCATCTTTTCTAGTTTGGTCCTTGGTTTTGGATTTTATCAATCAAGTTCCTAATTGACCATCAAACTTTAATAATTATGCAATTGAGCCCCTGATTTGACCAAATCAACTCTTCAAAATTGTTATTTGACCTTAAAACTTTAATTTCTTCCAATAAAATCCTAAATTGACTTAAAAATCAATTTTTCTTGCAATCAAACCCTCCATAAATTCAATTAAACCTTAGATAAAATTTAATGGAGTCCATAAACATTGAATTTTCATGGATACTCTATCGGTCTAAATTGATTTTGGATATTTTTTTCAAATTGAATTTTTTTTGTCAATAGGGCTCTCATCAGTCAACGATATACTGTCAAATTTCAATCTTTGCATTTTTTAACCTCCTCAACCAATTTTTGACTTTTTTTTGGGCTCTCCGACATCTTTTCTCACTGCTACATATTTGTTTATTTTCTTTTTTCTGAATTTTTTTCTACTATTTTTTTTTGTATTTTCTCCTTTTTGTGTGGGGACCCAAAAATATGTAACAACAAATCCGACAATGAAAGAGGTAGTCCGGAAAGAAGTTCTTAAATGGTTAGATGCTGGTGTTATTTATCCAATCTCTGATAGCTCATGGGTGAGCCCAGTTCAAGTTGTACCAAAGAAAGGAGGAATGACAGTGGTAAGGGATGTAGATAACAAACTGATACCTACTAGAATGGTAACTGGATGGAGGATTTGCATGGATTACCGAAAGCTCAACAAGGCAACTCGCAAAGATCACTTCCCCCTACCATTCATTGATAAGATGTTGGACAGGTTAGCCGGGCATGAATACTATTATTTCCTGGATGGTTATTCAGGATACAACCAAATAGCCATCGCACTTGAGGACCAAGAGAAGACCACTTTCACTGCCCTTATGGTACTTTTGCTTTCAGAAGAATGCCTTTTGGGTTGTGTAATGCACTAGCTACCTTTCAGAGGTGCATGATGGCTATCTTTTCAGATATGGTGGAGCAAATCATTTAGGTCTTCATGGATGACTTTTATGTATTTGGAACTTCTTTCGATGACTGCCTTGCAAAGTTGGCATTGGTTTTGGAAGACAAACTTGATATTGAACTGGGAAAAATATCACTTCATGGTAAAGAAAGGTATAGTGTTGGGGCACCGGATTTCAGAAAAAGGAATAGAGGTAGGCAGAGCTAAAATTGAGGCAGTAGACAAGCTTCTGCCGCCAACTACAGTAAAAGGGGTTAGGAGTTTCCTTGGCCATGCAGGATTTTATAGGAGGTTTATCAAAGACTTCTCTAAAATATCCAAACCACTATGCAATTTGCTGCTAAAAGACATGAAGTTTCAGTTTGACGAACAATGCATGACAGCCTTTATGCTATTGAAAGAGAAGTTAGTGACAACTCCTATTGTAAGTACACTGGATTGGGAGAAACCATTTGAGTTGATGTGTGATGCAAATGATTATGCAATTGGGGCAGTGAAAAAAACGTGTTTCACACCATATACTATGCCAGCAGAACACTCAATGATGCCCAACTTAATTATGCCACAACTGAAAAAGAGTTGCTTGTTGTGGTCTATGCCTTTGATAAGTTTCAGCCTTATCTGATGGGAAACAAGGTGCTGGTGTATACTGATCATATTGCAATTAGACACCTAGTTTCCAAGAAAGATGCCAAGCCCAGACTTATCCGTTGGATCCTGTTACTGCAAGAATTTGATGTAGAAATTAAAGATAAAAAAGGGACTGAGAACGTGGTGGTAGATCATCTTTCACGGCTGGAGTTGGCACAGCAACTAGAGCCTAAATTCACGGTTATAAATGAAAGCTTTCCTGATGAAAGAATCTTAGCAATTTCCACTAACAGTTTCATTCCTTGGTATGCAGATTATGTCAATTTTCTTGCAGGTAAGATCATCCCGTCAAATTTTTCTTACCAACAAAAGAAGAAATTTCTTGCTGAAGTCAAACACTATTTTTGGGAGGAGCCGATACTCTATCGGCATTATGTAGAAGAGGAAATGACAAACTCACTGAAGCACTGCCACACACTTGAATATGGGGGGCACTTTGGAGCGCAACACACTGCAACCAAAGCTCTGCAGTCTGGTTTTTATTGGCCCACTATGTTTAAAGATGCTCATGCTTTTGTTACTGCTTGTGATAGATGTCAACATACTGGGAATATATCTCGCCAAAATGAAATGCCATTGCAGAATATCCTAGAAGTTGAGTTATTTGACATTTAGGGCATTGATTTCATGGGACCTTTTCCTTCATCTTACAACAACAAATAAATTCTCTTAGCATTGGATTATGTATCAAAGTGGATAAAGGCAATTGTAACGCCTACAAATGATGGCAAGGTGGTACTTAATTTTCTACAGAAGAACATCTTTACCAGATTTGGTACTACTGGAGCCATCATCAATGATGAAGGAACTCATTTTGCAACAAGCAATTTGAAGCATTGTTATCCGAGTATGGAGTCAGACACAAGAGAGCATTAGCTTGACAGTATGGATTGTTTGAAATATTATTCGTTTATTATTTATGGTTGATTGAAACTGTTGTCAAGGATTGTGTTTAGAAGAATATTGTTCGGAAAGTTTGTAAATCGATAAGAATGTTTTATTTTGACGTTAAGAGGGAAGATTGAAATAAATAAGATAAATTGGCTCTTATAAAGATATTTTTTTTTTACACTCTTAAACGATATGTGATATGGCCAGGGGTTCAGATAAAAGAGAAAAAGTTAAATTGGGGATGCTGTGTGTAAATGGAAAGGTTGATGAATCTGGACAGATTCGTCTCCTAACTTTTGGAGAGAATTCGAGTAGAAGGATGAGAGAATTAGGATTAAGTTTCTTCATAGTAATTGTAGTTTTGGATGTTAGCTAACTAATAAAATTGGTCTTGCTTAATATGGAGCTGTAGAACCCCAGCTATGGGTCATCAACCAAGATTGGATCCTGATAGACCCTGTAGGGTAGTTTGTTGATGAGCAATTTTGACTATCTGAGAGGCAGAATTGGGTTCTCCTTCCTTCAGAGAACTTGTAGCCTTGTGTCTTAGCTTTCCAACAAGACTAATCTTGCTTCAAACGGAGTTCTACAACTCTAGATATAGTTAAAAATCTGATGAGTGTTCAGACAGTAACAGTTCAAAGTTAGACAATAACAGTTGGATAGTAACAATTGGAAATTGGACAGTAACAGTTCAATGTGTAGACAGTAACAGTTCAAAGTTGGACAGTAACAGTTCAATGTGTAGACAGTAACAATTCAATTGTGTAGACAGTAACAGTTCAATATGTAGACAGTAATAGTTCAAATGTCTAGATAGTAATAGTTCCAAGTTAGGCAGTAACAGTTGGTCAGTAACAGTTCAATGTGTAGAAAATAACAGTCCAAATGTCTAGAGAGTAACAATTCAATGTTAGACAGTAACGGTTGGACAGTAACAGTTCAATGTGTGGACAGTAACAGTTTAATGTGTAGACAATAACAGTTCAAATGTCTAGACAGTAACTGTTCAATATCTAGACAGTAACTGTTGGATAGTAACAATTGGAAATTGGACAGTAACAATTCAAAGTTAGAGAGTAACAGTAGACTTTCACGTGAATACTATATAAAAAGAATTGAGTCATACGAACACTTGCACATTGAGATACTAACTCTGAAAATATACATGATATATGTATGTATGTTATTATGAGGAAATGAACATGCATAGTAAGTAACATATGAGTAATGGATGAATATGGATTCTCTGTAATATCGGCCAGAAGGAATGATAACTATGGTTGGATAAAGGATGACAACCTTAATGGGTGTAATGAGAAAAACGTAAGATATAAAGAAAGAAATGATTGAAAGAAAGATTTATTAGCTATTGATATGATTATTATAAAACATATCCTTGAATGAGGAAAATTTATGAGATGAGTCTGTGACTGCAGGAGGGACCACCGGTGTGGTGCAATAGTAGCAACAAGGGAGCACGAGTAAAGCTTCTACTGCAGGTAGGTGGCTTTCACCTTCCTTTTAAATAATGTTGAATAATGAAAATACTTTATCATGAATGTTATTGTATTGTGTAAATTCAGATATCAGACTGTCAAATGCTTAAATGTTAACAATTGATTAGCTTTGGCTAATGGCATCCGAAGGGATGGCCGGGACAAATGAATGATTAGCTGTGACCAATTGCATTCGAAGGGATGACTGGGACAAACAATTGATTAGCTTTGGCTAATGGCATCCGAAGGGATGGCTGGGACAAATGAATGATTAGCTCTGACCAATTGCATCCGAAGGGATGACTGGGACAAACAATTGATTAGCTTTGGCTAATGGCATCCGAAGGAATGGCCGGGAAAAATGAATGATTAGCTCTGACCAATTGCATATGAAGGGATGACCGCGACAAACAATTGATTAACTTTGGCTAATGGCATCCGAAGGGATGGCCGGGACAAATGAATGATTAGCTCTGACCAATTGCATCCGAAGGGATGACTTGGACAAACAATTGATTAGCTTTGGCTAATGGCATCCGAAGGGATGGCCGGGACAAATGAATGATTAGCTCTGACCAATTGCATATGAAGGGATGACCGCGACAAACAATTGATTAGCTTTGGCTAATGGCATCCGAAGGGATGGCCGGGACAAATGAATGATTAGTTTTGGCTAATGGCATTCGAATGGATGACCGGGACAAATGAATGATTAGTTTTGGCTAATGGCATCTGAATGGACGACCGGGACAAACAGTTGATTAGCTTTGGCTGATGGCATTCGAAGGGGATGGCCGGAGTGAGTGAACAGTTAACCTCGACAAATGATGTCGTAAGAGAATGGCCGGATTAAAGATTATAGCTAATTGTAAGAATTGGTGCATATATATATACTGCAAGTTGTGTATACCAAGAACATGAAGGAACTACAAATGTCACGCTTCAAGCATGAGATAATGTTAATACTTCATTAAACTGCCAATCCGTTTTCTTATTATTATTATTAAGTAATTGCATTCTTGTAGATGTTTGTACTGCAGTAGGGACGTCATACCAACAAGGTGGCTAGGAAATCCAATACACGGGAACCTATTTTTGCAAGGAATCATGTAGTTGCATTCTAAATCATGATGTATTTTATATGAATCAATGTACTAAATGTATAACTATTATTAGATCCTTTTAGATTAAATTCGTGATGACTATTTGTAGGATAGATTACAAACTCATATCTATGCATGTATATTTTAAATGCGAACTTCTAATCATGCAAACATAATATTATGAGTTTATGTAAGATTCACTTTTAAATGAAATGTTGATTGTTGTTGATGTATGGATTGTATATTGATGATTTGAAGGGAACATGTTCGCCGATGACCGACATGATGTGTGTCAAGTACAAAAAAAAATTTACTGTTGTTTTGGGCTTGAAAAGCCGGGTTGTTACGGTAAATCATCTCCCCGCAATCCTATCACGGATGCCATTAGTCGAAGCTAATCTTGTAAATACGCTAGACTTTATTTACACTGAACACGATATTTATTGTAATTGCATTCACCAGAAGAATTTTAAATTGTATAAGTGCAAATAGGAGGAAAATCACGCACCTGCTTCGCTTGTCTCGCGACCTCCCCTAACAGAAGATCCAATCCTGGTTGCTCCTCCTGAATCACAAGGAAGTTTTTGGTTATGATTCCTTCAAGTCGATATTATAGAGAATCCATATCATCCATTACTCATACGTTACTTACTATGCATGTTCATTTCCTCATAATAACATACATACATATATCACGTATATTTTCAGAGTTAGTATCTCAATGTGCAAGTGTTCGTATGACTCAATTTTTTTATATTCTTATATATAGTATTCACGTGAAAGTCTACCGTTACTGTCTAACTTTGAACTGTTACTGTCCAATTGTTACTATCTAGACATTGAACTGTTACTGTCTAGACATTGGACTGTTACTGTCCAACTGTTATTGTCCAACCATTACTGTTTAGACATTGAACTGTTACTGTCCAATCGTTACTGTCTAGACATTGAACTGTTACTGTCCAACTGTTACTATCTGAACACTCATTAGATTTTTAACTATATCTAGAGTTCTAGAACTCCATTTTAAGTGAGATTGATCTCATTAGAAAGCTAAGACACGAGGCTACAAGTTCTCTGAGGAAGGAGAACCCAGTTCTACCTCCAAGATAGTCAAAATTGCTCATAAACTAATCAGTCCTACTGCCCTACAGAATCAGTCACGACTCATTCTCGGTTGGTAACCCATAACTGGAGTTCTACATCTCCAAATTGAGCAAGACCAGTTTCCTTGGTTAGCTAACATCCAAGTCTACAATGTCTATGAGGAACCCAATCCTAATTCCCTCATCCTCCTACCCGAAATCTCACCGAAAGTCAGGAGACGAGTCTGTCCAGATTCGTCACCCCCTTCCCTTCACACAATACTTTCATAAACTACATACCACACATGAATTAACTTAATTTTAACAACAAATACTTTTTCCCCAATTCATGTCTAAGAACCCTAACCTATAATTCAATATCAAGGCATCAATTCATTATCGAATTTGAAATGAATTTTTAAGATCATGTTTAGAACACCTTACCCGGCCCGGTACGAATTGAAGATTTTCAACTCCCTCCTTTCTTTTCTTCTTGTTCAATTTTCTTGTTAATCCCTTGCACACAAGTGTTTATCCCATCTATAAACCCTTAATCTTGGATGGGTTCTTGAAATTTTAGTGTTTCTCTCTTGATTTTGCAAGAATGGATACAAAACTCCCTATTTTCTTTCCTTATGGTTCCTGCAGATTTTTTGGTGAGGAGAGGGTATTTATACTCTATAATTTTCCTTATTTGCATTTAGGGTCCCTTTTTCTTTAAGTGTATTATTTTCTTCAATTACATCCAACCCGCAACAGTACCGGGTTTATTATAATGTCTCGAATTATTTCGCCCGGAAATTTATATTCAAAAATTTTTGAATTGCTATTTTTATTTAACCATATGCATGAATTTATTTACTTTTATTTATTTATTTATTTATTTTTTCTCGGGGTTTACAGCTACTCCCGTCCCTGTTTTTCACAGATAAAAGATAAGGATTCCTTGTCCTCTTATTTTTTCAATTTTTCTAGGATACCACACACATTAGTATTTGGGAGTGGATTTTTTTTCGCCGCGACACCGCACATATGTGATAATATATATGCAAAAAGAAAAGGTTTTATTTGATGAATTGGCAGTTGCTGGCCGGCTAGTTTCGCTAGAGGATTTTAATTTATATGTTTTTCATGGTCTTTGAGGTGAGTTGAAATACTTGGTAACCAGCCTCGCGACCAAGGTAGAACCTCTTTCATATGCAGATCTTCATAGTCATCTCCTTACTCATAAGCTCCTTCACAAGACCTCCTGTAAAACCTCTGGGCGAAAAATCATAAATTGACTAGTTTCATGTAAAACAAAATTCATAACTCTCGATCGGGTTATCAGAAAATTCTAAAAATTTGCGTGAAGCCTTCTAATATGATTCCTTAACTTGGGTTAAAATTTCTGAATTTTTAGAGAAATTCAGAAATTTGACGAAAAATCATAATTTGACTAGTTTTACGTTATTAGATGTAATTTTCAATCCAACCATCAGATTGAGCTGAAATTTATGAGAAACCTTAAAATATATTGAATACAATCTGGTTAAAATTTTAGGATGAACGGAGGTTGGTAGTGCTAGCAAAAAAATAAGGACCGTCAAATAGAAGCAAAAAGACTCGTTAAGGGTAAAATGATTATTTTCCATTAAAAATAAAACAAATCAGCCTCTTTTTCTGTTATAAGCTGCTGACTGGGCAGAAAAAAAATGTGAAAAGAAAAAAAAAACAAGAGAAGAACGTTATAAATCAAGAGAAAAACAAGAAAAAGTGAGAGATAGCTTTGAAACTTGTAAGATTGAAAGACTTGGAACATTAAATTAAGGAAGAATCAAGTGAAGGATGATATAAGAAAGGAGAGGAGGGCTAGCTACACTAGGAGGAGAAGAGAAGTTGGGAGAACTTAGATTGGTAAGCATGAAAAATTAAGATTCTTAATTGAATGAAGTGTTTTTGAGTTTATTTGAGTAAATTATCAAACAATGACAATTTAATTTAATTTAATTTCTTATATTCTTGACTTTTTAAATTAGGGTTCTTATGAGAATTTGGAGATTTTGAGAAAAGTAGTAAACATGATGGAATTGAGGTAGAATAGTATAGAAATAGTGAATGTAAGTAGTAATTAAGAAAGAAATTGAATAAGTTTGAAGAAATGAACTTGTAACAAAGGATGAGGAAATAAAGGAATGAGGTTTTAATTATTTTATGTTTGAGAAATGATGTTCTTTATCTTATTTTAAGTATTCAAAATATAAACAAGTGAAGAAACATCATAAGAATGTGAAAAGAAGAATTAAATAAATGGTAGGAATAGTTCATGGAAGAATTCTTTAAGTGAGTTAAAAGAAGAAAATTGATTAAAACTATATGTTCAAAATAAGGTGACAAATGAATGAAATTTTTGGTGCGAAACCCAATTAAATAAAAGATATTACGTGCTTTAAATTTAGGCATGTAGGAGAAATAATGATGGATTAATAATGTAGTGCAATTTGATTGATTCAGGAGTTGTTTCGGGAGTAGGGCAAAAGGCAGGAGGAGCTGGGCCATCACGAGAAGACGGTAGGTGATTCATCACTTTCTTTTAAAATTCAATTTCATTATTAGTTATGAGTTGTTTATGACATATTGATATGGAAAAAGTAGAAGACGAAACTTGTTTGTATTATAATTCGGATGTTGGGTAATTCGTATAGAATTACCGGTTAGATAGGCTATTGATGGAGAATAGTCAGATGTTGGGTAATATGTCTGGAACTACCGGTTAGATTGGCTATTGATGGAGAATAGCCGGATGTTGGGTAATTCGTATGGAATTACCGGTTTGATTGTTGGCTATCGAAGAGGGTTAAGCGGGTTTGAGGTAAAATTGTGAATTACAAAATTAAAAATTAAGCAATGAGTGTTGGTTGCAGAGGTCCTATAAGTATAGGATTAATAAATTATGAATGGGTTATTAATGTTGATATGTAGTAAGTTAGCGATGAAAGACAATTTGATATATTTTGAAGAATTGTGAACATAATAGCTTTATCATTTTTAATGTGTTATCTTTCTTATTTCTTATTAATGTTATGTATATAGGTTTTTCACAAGGTGATGTGGAGCGTTAAATATTGGCTTTGTGTTTAAATTTGTTTATTTTGTGGGATGTAATATCTTTTGTTTTATATGTAATTTGTATTATATATAGATTTTAATATATGTATCCTAAAGATATTTGCTTTTGGTATTTATACATTTAGAAAGTATGAGTAAGGAACTAATATTAGAAAACTATTCGAAAAGAATACTTAGTAATTATAATCATGCATGTTTAAAAGATGGATGCATGTTAATGTAATAATTAGTTCAATATGAATCCTTTGAGTTTATATTTGTTTGTAGTTAATGTTTTATTTATTGATGATGTAAGGATGAAAAAGCATAATGAAGTATGGTTATGTGAAATATTGTATGATGAGATGGGATATGATTCAGGATAATTGGATCGAAGTGGAAGATTTGAGTATTGTGATTGAATGAAGTCTAGTCGATAACTTGGCAATATTAAAAAAACAAAGGAAACTCTACTGAAATTTTCAAAAAAAAAATCCTATAATCTTAGACGTATTATTCAATACTTGACATTAGCAAAGAAATGTTTGAGATTTCATGACATTATAATTTGAGGGTGTTACATGATGCAACCATATTATTCGATAGTTTCACCCATATTTAACTAGTGTTTTGCCTATGTTTTATATATAAAATTCCTTGATATTCTTTATTTTATGTTTTGAAGGCACTTTTGGATGAAAGATGCAAAAAGGAGTAAATTGGAGATAATTGGCATATTTGACCTTCAGTCGATGTTTTGTGCAGAGCGTGAGCTCTAGAGGTTGAAATGAAGTGATTTCAGTGGCATTAAAAAGCTAACATTCATACCTTTCTGGACATCTAAGGCAAGAAAATAAAATAAGGAAGAGCATGGAAATCGCAGCCTTCAAAGTCGAATTACTAGTGCGGACACTGTGGTTGTTTGATGGTTAGGGTTAGTTCTACGGCGGATCCGTTAACTAACCAATGTTAAGAAGAGATAAATATTCAGAATATAAATTGATGTTTCATTTCCATGATTAGTTCTAATTTCCGTTGGTGGATGTGTGCTTGCGACCAAGGTTTGTTTTCTTGATAAATTTCGGTTTCAATTGATTTTGTTTACTAGTTTAATTTCTTTCATAGTTTAGATCATCACAAATCAAACCCCCCCCCCCCCAAATTGCATATCATCTAGCATAAAAATCTGACTTGAATCTTCCTCATGGGATCGACCCCTTACTTGCTCTATACTATCTTGTGTGTTGTGTTTGAAGCTAGGGTAATTAATTTGTGCGACCGCGACATCGCAACATTACACCTCCCTTCAATCCATAGGTGTTGTTGACAATGCTCCTTTGCTACCCATGTCAGGTCAACCACCATCAGCTCTTGTTGCCCAATAACAATTCTCTGGTTCCTATAATATTTTACTAACATGAAGCAATTCAATCTTGCTTCACCAATTGTTATAGTAGCTGAGCTTAGAATTTAAGTTTTAGGATTTAGGAGTTGTTCATTATTTTTTAGGCATTAAGGTCCATCCTACCACTATGGGTATCATGCTATGATAAGATAAGTATATTCTTGACATCCTTCACAGAGCAGGTATGTGTTTTTGCAAGCCTATTGATACTCCTCTTTCTACATCAAGGGTTGTAGTGGTATCCGCTTGCTTGTTTTAGGATTCTACGCATTTTCGACAAATTATTAGTGCTCTTCAATATCACACTTTTACTAGACCAGAAATTTATCAGTATATGCATACTCCTACAGATGCATATTAGGCTGCAGTTAAATGTATTTTGTGTTATCTTAGAGGTACGATTTCTTTTGGTCTCCATATCACTCGTAGCTCTTCTTTTTTCATTGCATGGTTTTACAGATGTTGATTGGGCTAGTAATATTGATGATCATAAATCTATGGATGGATATCTTGTATTTTGGTCATACACTGATTTCTTGGAAGTGAGGCAAACAACGCACGATTGCTCATTTTTTTACCAAAACTAAGTATAAAGCCTTAGCCGATGAAACTTTTGAGGTTATATGGCTTCAATATTTATTGTTAGATCTGCATATTACTCCTCCTTTGTGCCTATAATTTGGTGTGATAATTTGAGTGCTACTTATTTGTTTATGAAACCTATCTTCCATGCTCATACTAAACATTTTGAGGTTGATTATCATTTTGTACATGACAGAGTTGCTACGAAGGCCATTCAAATTCACTTTATTTCTTCCAAGGATCAACTTGTCGATGTTCTTACCAAGCCCCTTTCCACTGCTTCTTTTATTGATCTTAGGTGTCGTGTATGAGCGCGCGACGTTGGGGTAAAGGATTTACCGCCTAGTTTTATAGCTCAGGATAAAGATTCATTTGTGTGAATAAATCTTGTGTTTCAAATTTATTATGGGCTTATGTGCCCAAATGAATTCTTATGGGAAGGGTCTAGGTAGGTGCCTTGACAGGGTTCACCTATCTTGGAAGGCGAAAAGGTTTTCCACAGCTCGTATATTATGTGGTAAAAAATACTTCCAATTAAAAATGGTGAATATTCAGAATAATTCTTAGAATTTTATAGTCAATTCCTGATATTTAAATAGCAGCCTACTTATAGGTTCAACATTTATACCAAAATATTGAGCATTAATCCTCATGAATTAAAATTTTAGAGATTATGAAATATCAGCCAAATTTTCATGGATTCAGCAAACTAGTTATTAAATCCAAAATGCATGCAAATAAATTAAAAGATTATTTTTTGTGCTTTTTTTTTAATATGCTAACATATGCAAATATAATTTATTTTTGAGAGACTTTGTCACATGCAACACGCAAAAAAACATTTATATTACTATATTTTGGGTTATTTTAGTTATTTTTTGTATTTCTATAAGGCCATATTTAAGAAGACCAATTTTTTAAATACAAAAAACCACCCAAAATATGCTTAAGGGGTGTTTGCCAAACACACTCTTAAAAAAAAAAAAACTTAACAAAACAATGGTAAACCAAACAGGGTATATATGACTGACTCGGTTTTGACCTGACTGGGTTGACCCGACCGAGTTGACCTGAAAAATCCAAAAAACATTAAACATTAGAAAACATAAAAGCTAATTATTTTCTTAAGCAAAACGAATCAAAACACAAAAAATGAAGAACACGAAGACACTCAAACTGAAACCCAGCAATGTAAATATCAAACTAGACCAAATTTGAAGCAATAAAATGCAAGGTTTTATTCGCAATTAAGCATAGATCAAGAATTAAGTGTTATTTTGCTTCAATTATTACTCAAACATTATGATTTTTTTGTCAAAAATGAGTTTCGGTTCAAAACCGAAACCCTTAGATTAAAATCCACAAAAGCATGTTATTGATTCATGAAAACCTTAGATTATTTACTAATAATGATACGAACTTGCATAAACCAAAATTGAATCAAAATAAGACCTAAGACTAGCACCCAAGACAATGTTGTTCCGATGAAGATGAAGAACATGAACTGAGATTGCCAAGAAAACCCAACATACACTGTCAAACCTAGAAAACACATTTTAGGCCTCCAAACCAAACTCTTTTAGCCTCAACAATGCATATTATCATAACCAAATATACTTGAATAAGAACTAATAAAAACAACAAATCATCAAAATCATGTAAAATATTCCAAGCTTCAAAACTATCAACTTAAAACAGCCTATATATTCATGCAATTTAGATTCAAAATGTCTTCCTAAACCTTTAATGAGAACCAAACAAAACTCAGAAACCCAGAAACATGCATCAACCAACATAGAAAAAAATCATAAACTTGCTGCCATATTTGGCAAATTTCAAATCAAACTAAAGTGTAAACTTGACATATTAAGGCAATAATCATAATGTTAATACACTTAAAACATTGCATTTAAATAATAAAAAAATCCAACAATTACAAAGTAGTCGAACGACACGTCGTCGAAGCTAAACCCTACAAATTAGGGTTTTAATTTGGAATTTGGCAAACTTCAATTTAATCCCTATTCTTACAGTTTTTTTTTAATTTCACTCGTAATTGCATCATAAACCCTTAATTTTATGCAATTTCACCTCTGCCAAACTTAATTGCCAGCCCCAAATGTAAGTGTCTTTTAGAACTTGGTCCTTGGTTTCTGATTTGTTTAATTGGACCACCAGATGACCATCAAACCTTCAATTATCTTCAATTTGACCCTTGATTTCACCAATTTCAAACTTGAAGTCTTGTGTGTCTTATAATTTGGTCCTTAGTTTTTGATTTGTTCAATTAGGTCCCTAATTGCCCATCATACTTTGAAATTTATGCAATTAAGCATCTAATTTGACTAAATTAACTAAATTAACTTTTAAAAATTACAATTTAACCCCTAGACTTTAATTTCTTCCATTTAGAGCCTAAATTAACTTTAAAAGGTTAATTGTCTTGCAATTAAACCTTCATTAAATTCAATTAAACCTTAAAAAAATAATTTAATTGAGTCCTTAAGCATCCAAGCTCGAATTTTCCTTCCCAAATTGAATTTCCTTTGTTAATAGGGAGACCTCATTAGTCGAAGACATGCTGTCAAATCCAATTTTAATCTTCCTCAAACAGTCTTTCAGCAATATCTTAAGCATTCTGGTATGTTTTTCTCAACTGATATGTATTTTTTTTTTCTTCCAAAATTTCTTTTAATTTTTTATATTTTCTCTTTTTCCTCCTTTTTTGATTTTTTTATTTACGTGGGCCCCAAAAAATGAGTAATAACATTAAGTTCAAGCTTCAAGTTGAACCTCCACCTTCAGCTTATTATAGGATATTACACATTATAGGCTTATATATATAGGAAAGGTTTATTACTCCTATATTGTAATATTTACATTAATTATTGTACATCGCCTTACATACATAAATATGAATAGTTGACTAACTAATTAGTTAAGCCTCCTATTATTCTAAACCACAACAAAAAAAAATTTAATATGGATATGGCTCAATACATGTTTGACAAATAGTTGTGATTGTGAATTAAAATCAATAAGCAAATCAAACATCATAAGTTATTTCTAGGAATAAGTGTGTACACACATAGATTCCATGAGATTTCTCCATAAACATAATGAATTGCCCAATACAAGTATTATTAAAAAAATGTAGGACACTACTTTGTGTACGTCAACATATGAACATTGTTAGTAAAAAAAATATGAAAATTTGACCCAACCTGAATCTAGTTTGTGCATGTAAAAATATGTCGATTTTAATAAAATTTTAATATTTGTTATTATTAATATAAATTGATTAATTGACCAATCACACATAAGAAATAAAAAATTTGTGGCAACCTTTATTTTTTATTAATATCAAACCTATTTTGTTAGATGCCTTTCCTACATGCGGATTGCAATAAAATTGAAAGAATTTTATATCGAAATTAACCAAGCCCAATATATACATAGGACCTAAAAACCCACTAAAATAGGCAAGAAAAAAAATAGCATGTACTTACAAAATTAAGCTTTTGGGGTCTCACCTAACAATTTAAACTTTTAGGTTGAGATGATTTTTTGATATTGTATCAGAGTCTTGTTGACCAAGCGGTCACAAGTTCGAATCTCACAACCTTCATACTATTTGATAAAAATTAAATATAAAGAAGTGTGAGATTGTGCAAGTTTGAAGCCCATACAATTTTCAATTGATTGTAAGAACCAGATGATTTTCTAGTAACAATATCAAGCAACAAACGAAGTGTGTGTGTGTGGAGACAACATGAAAATTAAGGAAAAGCCAAATCTAAAAAGCTTCTTATTTATTTAAGTTTTATTTATGCCCACCACATGATAGTAGGCAGTCGAGATCCTTCATACAGGATTGCAGTAGATAATAGTTCTGGTTCAAACATGATAATAGGCAATCGACTTCCCTCAATATCATTCTGACACCATTTTATTCTCGATTTTTGGTGCTCTCTATTCATCTGGTTCAAACATAACAAGAAGAGGGCCGGCACCAGGAACCAAGTTCTTGTCACCGTTGACGCTAACTGGGACGCATGAGCATTCACAGAAGGGTTCGGACATTGGACAAAATGAAAGCTGATAAAAACTATTATCACCTTCATATTTGGTGATCTTAAACCGATTCAATCTATCAACACTTCCAGTGTGTTAATGTGTATATGTTGTTGTAAATGCAGAGAAACTGATTGAGAGAGAAGAGAAAATGAGAACTCTCGTTATATTCTTTGTTTCCTATTATTCAATCCTTAATACCAGCTTTAGTTAGTTAGTTATATATATACATGCAGCTGTAACAACTTAACTGCATGTAACTAACTTTGCTAACTAACTAACTGATTGACTAACGGCTAACCAACTAACAAACTTAGTAATCATGTTTACACTTATCATCACTGTACTCTAACATCCCCCCTCAAGATCAGGCGGGTGGAGAACTAAGTCTGAGATTGCAGCAATGAGTGCGAAAGAGAGAAGCACTTAACCCCTTCGTTAGAATATCAGCAAATTGTTCCTGTGAGGAAACAAATTGAACTGACAATTGCTTCTGGGAAACCCGTTCACGAACAAAATGCACATCAACCTCAATGTGTTTGGTTCGTTGATGCTGAACAGGATTAAAGGATAGAGCAATAGCAGAGAGATTATCACAGAAAAGAACAGGAATATGAGGCAATGAAACATGCA
>Ga0307517_10002630_pt1 | contig 28633 bp, 37 predicted proteins | sample 23_EM_MG_FD_194515 | JGI IMG/M metagenome (GOLD analysis project Ga0307517, IMG submission 194515) | Populus trichocarpa ectomycorrhiza microbial communities from riparian zone in the Pacific Northwest, United States - 23_EM | ecosystem: Host-associated > Plants > Roots > Unclassified | place... | reverse complement strand
TAACTCGCCCATAGACGGAACAGGCCCTAAACCCGTGGACCCCATGTCGAGGTCGCGGTGATCAGAAATTTGTGACACCATGTGTGAATCGTCATGCTCTTCGTGGCCGAGATGAACGGGGGGCGAGAGAATGTCTATTCGGTGTTGATTCTCGCCCGAGTCCCTCCTTGTCGGTTCACCGTAACCGAGTTGGTCTGTGCCCATCAACGTCTCTGGTTCCGGGAATTGGAAATCTGACCCTGAGGGGAGCGGATATCGATTGTAGGTCGGTGTGAGTTCGTCCGACCGTCTCCGCGTGGTGATTATTGGAGGAACTGGGCGGTGTTGACTAATGGTAGCACTCCGAACCCTCGAAAGCTGCATCGCCATATCGGCGTCCATGGTCCTTTGCCGTTCACGTACATCTGGATCAAGGGGGTTCACGTGTGAACGGTTGAGGGTTGGTGAATGTCTTGAACCCATCGAACGGGAAAGCCCCTCAGCGTCCGCATCAGCATCGTGGGTGCTGCTGGTTCTGTGACGAACGGGCGAGTGAGAAGGAGCGCGAATGGAGAGGGGCGAGCTTGCAAGAATGGGAGATTCGCCAGGACCAGGAGCCATTATCGAGCTTGTGGACAGAGGCAAAGGGACTTGGGCAGCTTTCCTCAAACTGGGGACCCATGAACGTGAAACCGTGTTCCAAGCTACAGGTTAAGGCAGAAATGCACTGACTGAAGCTAGGAAATGGTCGGGCGTGCAGAAGAGAGCGAGCGGGTGGACGAAGCCTCCGCGGGATAAGAGGATGGTGGTTGAGAAGAGTTTGCACGAGTTGTCACATGTCGAATGTCGATCAATGATTCGATTCGCTGGATTACGTCACGGAATACCCTAGAGAGAAAGCATGCATACGGACAACGAAACGGAAAACAGTGACAAGGGCAATCACAAACATAAAAGTACAAGAAAATAAGGCGATACGGTTACTGGAGGCATCAACGAGCAAGTGAGGAATTTCTGTAAATTAACCTTTGGGGCGAAGGAGGGGTCATAGGAGGTAGCCGCGTCTGGCTGCTGGGAGCAGAAACGGAGGATGGATAAGACGTAATTGAAGGTCTTCGTTCGCGCGGAGATGGCCGAGGTTCTGTGGAAGTGGGAGAAACAATCATCGCGAGAGAAGGGGACAGGGTCGGTGGGTGGCGGGGAGGAGGTACAGGCGACACGGATGGAGGAGGAAGGGTGACGCCGCCATTGCCCGTCAAACGACGCTTTGGGGATGGTTGCATCGACGACGGGCTAGGAAGCAGTCGATCTTCATGGCCAGGAGTGGTGTCCTCATACTTCCGCTTCACTGGAATTCGAGTAACATCCCTATTGGTCAGGGGAGGTAAAATAGGGGATACCCGGTCCCGTCCGTCGTCACGGATGTCGCGTTCCCGATCCCTGCTGGGGCCCGCAATTCCATTGGAGGTAAACTTGCGGTCAATGTACTCCTTAGTGGAAGTGGCATCGTAGTAGCTGGCTGGGGAACGCGAACGATCTACGTCGATGGGACCTTCGTCTTCCCTTCGCCTTAACCCTCGCCTGTCGTAGTCAGTGTGGAACAGCAGAGGTGGCCGAGAGTCCACCGCAGGTTCTTCGTCATATTTACGCTTCAAAGAAATGGGTGGTGTCAGCATGCCTCTGGGAGGTTCTCTCAACTCGCGCCCAGGCAAAGGTAACAAGGGGGGAGATGCTGGCGCCGAAGTAGAAGGAGCTCCGGTCGGTGGCGAAGCGGCAGTAGCAGCACTGCTCCACCTGCTGGACCACGGAGGCGGAGGAGGAACGTATCTGTTCTGCTCCGGTGACTGGGATTGGTGGTGGTGGGGAGAAGGAGGGATGGAATGCCGTGACGGTCGATCGTCGGCAACAGAAAGAGGTCTGGAGGAAGAGGAAATTTCTTGCAGGGTGGTATCTCCAGGCGTGTACTTGACTAGTTCGACGAAAAGGGTTTGCGTGTAAGGACGGGGAAGCTTCTTGAATATGACGGCCTTAGAGGAGGAAGACAACATGTTCTCGGTATCGATGTAAGTATCCATGTCCGGGGGATCTAAGGGTCCAGTTGGTATGCAAACTCATTGAACCGGTAAAGAGAGCACATACCAATGCTGCGCACCCGGACTTCCGAATAAGGATACTTCTTGTTCTTCCTCAAGCAGCAGAGGGGACAAGTGAAGACATTCTTGGACGGATCCGCGTGATTGTTCGGGAAGAAGACACACCCGCTGTGATAAAACCTCTGGCAGGATTCGCATTGAACTTTGGGGTAGTTGATCAAGTACTCCGTGCGGCCACGACAGATGCATCTGGTCCCGTCCGTCCAGTCCTTGTCATAATCCTGGCCGAAAGTAAGCTTGGGACGCTTGCGCTTCCTATTCTTGGGTTGAGTGGGTTGGGTGGCAAGGAGCCGGTGCAACCCCGCAAGGTCAAGCCCGTATGAGACGTTCTCTGAATGGCCAACAACGAACTGGAGTTTGTAGAGTTTGCGCATATAGTGTTTGACCCGCGGTAACAGTTCCGAACGTTGGTTGGCAGGATGAGATGCAAAGCTCAGGAACTGGCCAACCTGTTGCACAAGACGATCGACACGGAAAACAATGGCCTCCACCTGCTCCCACTCGGGAGAGTATGTGCGGGAGATCAAGGGAGCCTCGTTAGCAACCTCGACCAGGTAGCAGTAATGCCAGTTTTGTTCCTTGTGGATAGATCCGTTCCAGTGATGGTGGTCGCAGAATGGGCAGGAACCGCCACTACTTGCACAGGCTCCATGGAACCTGGCGAAGCAATGATCGCATTGGACCGCATCAGACACAGTTCCCGGCGCAGGAGGTCGGACGGGTGTGGTGCAAATACAGCTGAGGTATTCATCCGTGGAAGGAGTGTCGTCATTGATCTGTGTCGCCTGCATGACTTCCTCGGAAAGCCTTGTAACTTGAATTGGACTCTGCCGACGGTGGTTCCAAGGCAGACGATCGATCCAACGGTAATGATCCGCTAACCTCCTCTCAAACTTGTCAAAATTGGGCATGGTGAACATGGTGAGGTGATCCTTCGCGTAGCTCTTCCACTGCTGGAACATGGTGAACACGTCGCCGTCGGATTCGACATGCTGATACGCCCCCCTCATCACCAACTCGCACCTGGACTCCAAATCGAGTGCGAAGTCTGTCGTCCTCCGGAGGTCATTGATAGAGGGGATGGTATAGCTTCCCTCCGCGCGTGTGACCAACTTCATAGCATCTTGAGGTTTGACCTTAACGATGCCAGGCTCGCGGTGAAGGATCGCATCCGCCTGTCTCTGGTACTCCTTCGCCCGGCTGTGGAGGTTCGTGATCCGATCTAACAGGGCGCCGTCAACAGGAACGTTAGACTCCGTCTTCGCAAACTCCTCGAGCTCGTCCATGTTCTTGACTCGTTGGGCGATCAAGGCCTTGGCTCCATCTTCCCAGCTCGACCCTGCTGCCTGTTTCGCATTGAGAACCTTCATGTGTCGACTGTCGGTCGGAAGGCTGCATGCCCGAGCCCTCGCAACGAGATTTCGAACGTCATCCATCAGCATCCCAGCCTCCCAGTCGTCGATATCCTTCATCAGGCGATCCCTCAACACGATCTGCTCTACCTCGAACAGTTCCGGGATGTATACGTTCAGCGAAGAGGCGGTGATACCCAAGTTCTCGCAGTCCTGGACGAAGCCCGGTCGGGAGCGTTCTTCCTCCGAGGCAGCAAGGAAGTGGCGGGCCTTCGCCTTGACGTCTTCCGCATCCTTTGCAAGAGTCCGCAGGGCGTCCAACTCGGGACCGTCAAACCCGAGCCCTTCAACCTCCCTCAGCAAGGCGTAGACATCTTCCAGTCCCCGCTCCGGCCTATCGTAGGGTTCGTCCAGAACTCCGGGTTTAATGACATCTCCAGGACGTGCAGACTTGCGGGCCCTCTTCCTACTTGCCTTCCGTAAGAACGTGTTGGCCTGTTCAACCCACTCGTTCCCGCGAGAGACACATCTCCTAAGAACCTGTAACTCAGGCATGGGGTAGCTGATACGTTCTCCTTCCGCAAGGATGGCGCGAAGAGAGCGAAGCTGTGGTCGAGCAGTAGATGAGAGCAGGTTCGTCAATTTCGACCTCCACGCCTCCGGAACCCGGGCCCTGTCGGAAACCTTGACGAGGATCTCGGTCAATTCCTCGTCCGAGAACCGTTTCCTCAGCACGCGACTCGAGAGGGAACATTTGCAAAGCTTCTCGGGGTGGTCCATACAGGTGACATGAGTCGTGCACTGGCAGGTGATCTGGGACAAGTAGAGGAAAACCTTGCACACAGAGCACTGGTACTGGTCCTCTGGGTGATCCTCCTCGATGAGGATCTCGCCAAACTTGGCACCGCGGGCGCGTCTCCTGAAGGCGAACTCTCGGTCGATCATCTCCTTGAAACTGTCGTTCAACCTAGGAAAGGTATGATGTCAGTTGTGGCGTAGATTTTAGCGATCAGATCGGCGAGAAGTCACGAACCAAAGCGCCGTTTTGATTGAATTAGACTGTTGAGTCACGGTGACCAAGAGTTCGTCGTGCGAGAAGACTGGCATCTTCCCATGTTCTTGATATCGGCGTGCGCAGTCGAGACCGAAAGGCAGCCAATCTGGAGGCGCGAAGTTGACAGCCTCGTTAAAATTGAACTGCGCGGGAGGAAACATCAGCAAGTCGAGAAGAAATAAGTTGGTCGCAAATGTGGCCGCACCCCGTGGTTGAATCCGGCGTGGTACGCCTTCGGATATGTGATCACAAATTCGCCAGCCCTCTGGTTGCAAGCGTAGACACGAACGCCGGCATCTGTAAGTCGCTTTGGGCTCAAAAGTGTCACCAATTGGAAGAGGAGGTCTGGTTGTGCTTCGAACAGGTCTGGGGCTTCCTTCCGAATGGCATCTTCGAACAACTCCGCGTCGTCCCCTGGCACGCCATACCAGGTCTTCGTTTCTCCCCAATGCACTGAAGAATGGTGAGAGGGAGAGCTCCTGATATATAACCAAGCACCTACTAAAATTAATGCTGTACGTGTAGTGGTCCTGGAAGCGTCGTGAGAGACGGTCCGAGATGATCGTGAGGGAAGTCTCACCTCGTTGTGCCAACAGAAAGTAGAAAAGGCCATCCCGACATAAGTCCAGGGGACAGTCATTCCGGATATATCAGATTTGATGAAACGAAGCAGGGAATCAGCAAGAATGGGAATGTTGTTCAGGTTCCATGGATCCTTCGAGTACTGGTTCATAGGATGTGTCTCGAGTGTGGGCATAGCGCTATGAGGTGATAGGTCAGAGCTGGACGGATAACGGGCCAGCCCCCCTACCTTCCATGAGTGGTGGAGTGCACATCCGCGCCGTATTCAACCTCTACGGTCTCTTTCTGCGAAGAAACAAGCCTCCAAAACTCCTTCTCCACATCATCCTCGGAAACAACGAGATCTTTCCCGATCCTCGTCTTGATCGACTCGTCCTCGGCGTGATCACCTGGTGGGTGGGCGGTGAACCACATACGGCGGAACTCTCTGTCCCGAGCCTGAAAACTGGATAGGCTGTGTTCTTCGCCTTCGTCAAACCCATAATCGCCTCCAGTTCCGAATAGACAGGTGTGACAGAACCACTGCCCCTTTGGAATAACACTGAGCGGCGGGTCCAAACAAAAGGTGTGATATCCTGCAGGAACTTAACCGAAAGGCTGATGGCGGGACTGGTCGTGACTCACCACAGTCGCAGCCGTCACAGAGTAGCATCTGGAGTCCGCGATCAGTCTTATGGCAGACCTCACATTGCGTCTGGTGCCGCGCGGTTAACGTGTGTTAATGATATCGAATGCACAGGACATTACCTCGATTGAGGAAGTGCCGTTCCTTGGCTTTCCGTGGACGACGGCTCCGGAAGAGCCTTCACCGTTCTCTTCCCTCTTTCTCTTGCCTTTCGCGGCCTCCAAGGTCCCTTCGGCGTCATGGGCGTCCCGTTCATCGGGAGGGTCAGAAAGTGTGCTGGAAGCTGAGCTGAGTGGACTGAGGGGTGGTGAGTTATCATCATACACGCTCGCGCCTTCATCCTTGACAGTGGGTTCGACGTCCCTATCTTTATGCTTGGATGTGGTCGAAGCGCTTGTGCGTGATTTCCCACGTGTGCTCATCAATGTCATTGACGTGTTCGGATTAGCGTTGGATTCGCGACCAAGATCAGGGGAGGAGACCCGCTTGTCAACTTTGGAAATGGAAGGATTATTCCGGACCCTTTCACAAAAGTGTTCGTATGGGAGGATGACTCGGGTGTAGGAGTTCTTGATTTGGGTCGAGAGACCGGGGATACCTGAAAAGCCGAGGAGGCGGCCGAGGTCCGCCCACTTCTTGCCTTTGTTGACCTTGAAGGTGGGTGAATAAGGAGGGAGGGAGGTAAGACGTAAAATAACATACCGCGTCATAACCACCCAGCTTGTGTACCTCTTTTCTGAGTAACCAAAGATCGAGAGACTTGTTGTTTATCGTTGGGACGGAAACACGGGGGTTACCCTGCTGTTTGTGAAACCGATACAACTGTTCGAGGAAGTTGACTTTGGCTCGCGACGAAGCCTCGATGGAGTTGAGGCATTGCACCCTTGTCTTGAAACGGAAGGCCTGTGGATCAAGAAAGGGCCTGCCTGAGCCATCTGGCGCGACGCGAGAATGTGGCAGAGAGAGATACCTCGGTATCGGTCGTGAAGGGCATCTTCCACGACTCTGGTGGCACAATCTTGCAAATTCCGTAGTTCTTGGCGTGTTCTGATATGGATCGAACGTAACCAAGGGGGTCCTTGAATTCCTCCATGGTGGGGTAGTAAGTGGGGGAATCCTCTAAACCAAAAGGGCGAGAGTGTTCCCTCGGAGGAGGGTTACGAGGGCTTGTTGTCTTTACAGAACCCACGTCCAACACAGGTGAAATGGCGATGGGTGGCCCGGGGTCGTCGAAGGTTCTGACACCCGTGGCCTGATAGGATGATTGGGACCTGTCGTCAGAGGAAGTTGCCTGAATCTGCATTGCAGCGAGAGCGTCGGTCTTGGACTTTCGTGGAGCCCGCTTTGGGGTGGTGGTGGATTGAGAGGAGGTGGATTTTGGCAGGGTGTCCTGATCCTGGATCGGCGTAGCGCCTTCGACGGGAATGGCGAGGCAAGAGTAAAAGGTAGAGGCCTGCCTACCAGAGAAATCCGAAGACATTTCAGCAGCCGAAGACGACTGCTGAGGGTCGTCCGATGGTCGGTTTGATTTTCTGCCCTTGGCCGGGAGAGCAGAAGATTCGCGCATGAGGCCGAGGAAGGAGCAGAGATTTAAATGTTGCGAGGTTGCGGTAGCTTGCGTCGGCGTTTTAATTTCTTCCCAGGATTCCACGACTTTCCAAACTCCGCGAACGCACTCGACTCAAACCAAAGATGGGCCAGCGGGAAAATCCGTTTCTCTTTCTTTTTTAAAAAACATTTGTGAGCTGTGAGAGGCCCACGGGAGTTCAGTTCAGCCCCGTTTGGGCCCGCTGCAGCAACAGGTTGGGCCGCCGCGCTCGATCCTCATGTCCGGGAGCCTCACCAACCCCGAAGCGCCGATTCAGGGTCCAGCGGGCCATCTCCCCTCCGCTGGCCATGCCCCGCACCAGCCTCATGCGACCGCGCCGAGGCGTCTATGTCCTCCCGACACCAGACCCCCGCTGGACTGGACACCCACCCCCTCTGTTCCCGTCGGGGCATCAAAAGCGTGGTGATCATCGCAATGATCGATCATCCGCACAACGTTCTCAGTAGAACCGCCTAAAGTGTAACCACCACGTAAAAACCACCGGCCAATTCATCCCCCACCCCTCTCTCCTCGAAATCCACAAACCCACCACTCCTAACTTTCCGTTTTCCACCAATTCCTCTCAACCTCTCTCCGTCCGAGATTCTCGCCCAGCCGATCTGGAACCCGATCACTACTTTTGCCTCCACGTCACGTGCCTTGGTCGCCATCAACAGGCAGTGGATCTTCGCCAAGTCAGCGCTTCAGCCTCTTGAGAAATTTCAAAACTCGGGTCGGTGGTACGCAACCGCATCCTCAAAAACTGTTTGTAATCCTGACAAGTGTGCGAAACAGTGCTGAATCATTAATTTTGTCATCATTTCCCAGGAGCCGCCCGTGCCGTGCAACCCATGAATCACAGCATGCTGAGCGTATTGCTCGGTGTATTCACTGCCATCGCAATCTTCACGTGTTTCCGGGCGAGCACCCAGGCACCCGATCAGCTGTCGCCCCAGGGATGCCGGATGTCTTATATGTCTCCGTCGTACATCTTGCAAAGCACCTTCAATGCCTCCTGGACGAGTTTGAGTGGAAGATATTCTCTTTGGCTCTATCGCGAAGTAGGTTGGGACAACAACCAGGTTTGTCACCCATAGGTCGGCAACGAACGATCCATGAACTCAACCCGTCATAGCCATCTGGAACACCTGTGCTTTTCATCCCAGGAAACGCGGGTTCATCCCATCAAGTGCGTTCCATTGCCTCCTCTGCAACACGGCAGTATTTCTCCTCCCCATATATTATATCGCCAGATTTTTCCTCCCGTTCTCCGGCGAGTAAACCGCTAGATATATTTGCCGTCGAGTTTAATGAAGACCTCTCCGCCTTCCACGGACCCACACTCCTCTCGGAGCGTACCTATGTCTCGGATGCAATCCACTACATCCTCTCGCTATACCCTCCCGACACGTCCATTGTGGTTATGGGCCACTCGATGGGAGGTGTGGTCGCCACGTCCCTCCTCCCGTCCCAAGATATCTCGGCCATCATCACCGTGTCAACTCCACACACCCTGCCGCCTGCCCGTTTCGACAACCGAATAGAAGACATATACTCCACTAATCACGAGCATCTCGCCTCCGATCCTACTCCAATTGTCTCGATCTGCGGCGGGGCGGCTGATACGATGGTCCCCTCCGAATCATGCATCCTCCCAGAACCCGGTGCCCAGGGCACCTTCCGAAAAACGATCTTTTCCTCCGGCATGGAAGGATGTTGGACCGGGGTCGGACACCGGGAGATGGTTTGGTGTCACCAGGCCCGTTGGCAAGTCGCCAGAGCCGCGCTCGAACTCTCGGCCGCAGCCCCATCCACCCCTCTTGCTCGGGCACGTATCCTAGACACGTGGCTACGAAACGGGCACGAAGCCCCTCCTATCCCCGATCCTTCTGTTCCGTCGACCGACGACATACAGATCGAGGTCATCCCGAAATCAGAAACGGACTCTTCTTCGGGCTCGGCCCTAAGGCTTGTAAACCCAGCCTTCCATGGATCGAAGGTGTTTTACCTGCGTCGGCCGAGAACACCCACAAATACGAGTAGCTTCCTGGTTTATCTCTCAGGAGGGGCGATCGGGTCTGTATCACCTTTTAACCCGGGTTCATTGCAAGCTTCTGTCTTCAGATGTTCAAGTCCCGGAGAGTTCTCAGCGAAGCAATGCGCTCCATTATCACCGGCGACGTCGAACCTACTTCCGGTGACCCATCCTCACCAGGAGTTTCCGGTTCCGAGAACCGGGAGCGACGAGACGGAGGGGATCGTGTTTTTCGACGGCAAGATTCCGGCTGATTCTACTGATCCGTGGGTCGCTATCAAGGTCGATGGGGCAAACGGAAAGGGCTGGATTATCGGCGGGTTTACCAACGAATCATTCCACGTTCGCTCGGACGCGAGTCCATCCAGTTCGTGACCGTATCAGGCAGCTTCTCACGATCCTGATATACTTGCTGTCTAGGTTTACTCTTCGGGTCGACCACAGTTTCTCTCCCAAGGCCATCACCTGCCCATACCCCCCTCAAAACCGAGATAACTTTCTCAGATTTATTGACAAACGTGTTGTTGGTCTACCGCCTCACACCCAAATTCACGTCGCACTCGTGCAAAGGCAAGTCCGAGCTACCCCCTCTAATATCGATGCATAGTATCCTGAAAATGGCTAGACACCTTGCTCCCACCCCTTCTCGTTCAAACAACCCCCGTCGAATCGCACTACCACCGCATTCACCCATCCACTTCTTTCCCTTATCGTCAAGTCCTCCTGCACTCGCATTCCTCCGCACCTTACATCCACACCTCTTCTCTCAACAACAAAGGGTTGAACTTGACGCTCCACACGTCCGGGGAGCCAGAGACGTGTTACCCAGAGTCTATCACCATAACCATCGATTGGTGGACGTCCATCGGGAGATGGGGGTACAGGTACTGGCCGGTGCTGGCGACTTGGTCTATAGGAATAGTTTCGCTTGTGATCTGGCAGGGGTTACGTGTGGTGGTTAATGAAAACGGTGAGAAATCTTTGGGATTTGATTCCCCGACACAACCCACTCAATATAAGAACCCTGCACCCTAGGGGCTCCCCTTCCAACGCTGGGCCAAGCCCTCTCCACATTCATCAGATCCCTCCTTCCTCGTCTCATTTTAGTTTCCTTCTTAATATCCGTTGTCCCCCTCCCTACCTCCGCATACCTCGGACTCTCTGGGGAGCCCCTCTTCTCCTTCCTAGCCCCAATCCTCGCGCTGCTCTCCGCCGGTCTAGTCATCATAACATTCTGGCTGCTCTCTCTCCTCACCTACCTCGCTGCGGTCGTTGCCTCTGCCATAGGACGGATTGCACAAGGGAAAGACGGCGAATCCCCGATGCGAACACGCAGGTTGAGAACTACGATAGGCTCGATATCGATTGTGTTCCTGTTGATTTTCTTCCTCGTGCCATGGCAAGTCGCTTTCCTGGGGAGCTACCTGATACTCTTCCACACAACCGTCTCTTCTTCCTGCTTTCCTCTCTCACGGAGGAGGATATCACGTAAACCCAAAGGTTCATCCTCTAGCACATACCCGCCTTCTCCATCATCTCCTCCTCTGCCCCCTCCTTCCCGTTCAAACTCTCAAACTCGGACGGAGGGCCAGCTGAGCAATCAAATACACAACCACACAATTCTCACTTACTTCCTACTACTGACAACGCTCCTCCTCCCACTTTCCGCCCCCGTACTGGCTGTTTGGGTGCGCACGCTCTCGACGGCGGGCTACACCACCCCATTTGACGGCGATCACAATTTCTTGTATGTTGCCCCCTGGCTATTGGTTGTCGACTGGGCCTGGACTTGCGTGAGAAAACAGGGAAGCATCAAAATGTTCGAAACAGAATCGTGAGGCTGTTGTTTCATCAAACTGGTCTAACCGCGCTGATCGGATGTTGAACTCCCTCAGGGTGATTCAAAAGGCGGCCATGACGTGGCCGTTCATGGCGAACGCGTTCGTCGCTTTCATGCACGGTCCCAGGTACACGTACCTCATCTCCAACTTCACGAGCGTTGGACTTGGCATCATCTTCTGTGTCTGCGTCGGTCGACGGTATTGGAGGGTGGAATAGAAACCACGCACATCACACAAAGTTATTTGTACAACCAATTCATTCGTGCATGAATGCATTTCTTTCAATCTGCTTCTTACTATTGTCGAGAAGGAAAAACTCCGATATAAGGGACAACCCAACTGCACTAAGATTGGAATAATGAGGGAGAATGGTAATTGCGGTGGATGGAGTCAAAAATTGATGAGGGACAGGGACTGAGATGCAAATGATGAGGGAAAGCAGACACGACGAATGAAATCCAATCGCAAAGAATAAATAAACACATTTACTCTTCGGCGGCAGCATTGTCTTCATCCTTGTTCTCTGCTTTGTCTGCAAAACGACGATCAGTAAACTGACCGTACGAGCTAGCCGTGTTGGACATTACATACCGGAATCCTGCATGTCCGATGTCCAGAGGGTGAGGTTGTCACGCAGCAACTGCATGATGAGAGTCGAGTCCTTGTAGCTCTCCTCCGAGAGGGTGTCGAGCTCAGCAATGGCGTCGTCAAACGCCTGCTTGGCGAGGTGGCAAGCACGATCGGGCGAGTTGAGAATCTCGTAGTAGAAGACGGAGAAGTTGAGAGCGAGACCAAGACGGATGGGATGTGTGGGTGGGAGTTCGGTGACGGCAACGTCAGAGGCGGCCTTGTAGGCCTCGAGGGACTTGTCGGCGGACTCCTTTCGCTTGTCGCCAGTGGCAAACTCGGCGAGGTAACGGTGATAGTCACCCTTCATCTTGTGGTAGAAGACCTTGGACTCGCCAGTGGCGGCGGAGGGGATAAGGTGCTTGTCAAGAACCTCGAGGATATCCTCGCAGATCTTGGCGAGCTCCGACTCGATCTTCTCCCGGTAGCCCTTGATCATGGTGACCTGAGCCTCATTTCCCTTCGATTCCTCCTTCTGCTCGATGGAGGACACGATCCTCCATGAAGCGCGACGGGCACCGATAACGTTCTTGTAGGCGACGGAGAGCAAGTTACGCTCCTCGACTGTGAGTTCCTGGTCAGAGGAAGCCACGCGCTTCATGTTCTCAACCATCTCTATAGAGTGGCGTCAGAGGGAGTCAATGGGTGGGAGAGCGGTGGAGCGAACTAACCTTCATATCGTTCGGCCTGCTCGGCAAGCTTGGCGAGGTAGACGGAGTCTTCACGAGATTGAGACATCTGGAAGGGTTGAGGGTGGTCAGGTAACGTACGCGACTGACACGCTGGCGGCACGCGTCGAGATACTCACTGTCAAAGTGTGGGGAAGTCGATTGATTGAGATCTGTATAGGGAGAGCGAGGTTAGGGATGACCGGGCGCGGTGGGGAACGTTGGAGACGGAGAGCTCACTAGGGGGAGGGGCTGAGTGGGGAAGCGAGAGGAGGGTCGTTGAGGATGGAAAGAGAGAGGCGAGCCACGGTCGAGAAGAAAGTTAAAGACGCTTGGGCAGAGGGTTCGGCTGGGTTGAGGGTTACGTCAAAACAAGGACAAACATTCTGCATTCCACCCAAAAAAGGAAAATCTCAGCGTCGGAGCATTCCGATTCCGGCCAACCCGTCGCCCTTGCATTGTCTTCCGTCTCCAAAGGGACAGTTGAAAGTTTCGGTTCCGCCCGGGTATTCCGTACACTCGTGGGATGATGTTCCTTATCAAGCACCGGCACATCCACGGGTCCAGGCTTCATCTAAAAATTTCATATTCCGTATCGATATCGTTCATGTACAGAGGGGGGTCATAAAAGATAGATCGCGAAATGGCCAACGATAACAAATCCACAAGGATGAAGCGCATAACCAACACATGGATACGAATCAATCAAACGGATACGGCACAACTAACACTGCGGGGCTAGGAAAGACGGGATCCACGCATGCTCTACCCACCAGGGTCCGAGATAAACATCATCACATCCTCCCACTCCTCGACCTGTGCTGTGAATACGTCGGTGATGGTCCGTATTCCGCGGCCGGACTGGCCAGGTATGCCGGGTCCAAGGCCTCGTTCGGATCGTATGCCTTGTACGATGACGACCGGTTACTCGATAAACTGCTCGCAACCGACGACTGCTTCTTCAACCTCGGCCGTGCGGTCAATCCATCTCCAAGCGACGGTGTGGACGAGAGCGGGGACAGAGGTTTGCCCGAACGCAGCGGTGTCGTCCCTGCGTTCATGCTCAAGCTTCTGTTGTGCGCCTGCGAGCTACCCTGCCCCGACGGTTGTGAAACGGAGATTGACGGTACAGACATCTGCGGCGAATGACCGGGGCGGGGAGATGGAATTCTCGCGGGCGTACGATATGGAGACCCGGACCTGCTGAGAGATTCGTGCCTCATCCGCCGTTTGTCCCGGGGATCTCTCTCCAGAGGTGACAGTTGAGCTGGGGATCCGGGGTGAAGCCCAGACCTATCGTAGCCGACGGTTGGGGTTGGCATCACACGTGGTGATTGTTGTCGGTGGGGCGAGGGCTGCTGGGACGGAGGTATCGCGAGTGGACTCAACATCCCAGGAGCAGAGGATTCCCCTGACTGGCTACCATAAGCGTCTGGGTCGGTCTAGTGGACAGAAATGCGGACCCGGTCGTGAGTAACTCATTCTTGGCACATCACAATAAGAAAACGTACGGGGGGTTCGACTCCAATTCCAATATTACTCGAGGCATTGGAGTTCCTTGGCAGACTGTGTGGTGCGAGACCGCTCGAAGGGCTCAATGGCGCGGGCGTGGTCAGATTCTGCGGGCGCCGTCTGGGTGAACCATATGTGTTCTGAATCTGTTCATTGTAAGACAAAGGCACGTCGAACAAGACAAGGGAAGAACACGAACTGGAGTTGCATTGGCCGTTGATCTCCTCCAACTCTCAACTAGATCAGGATCCGAGTATCTCAAATCGTCCGCCAACCTCTGCATGTTGTGCATCGAATGATGGTCACCCCCACCAGGCCCACTCTTCTGCTGCGGGTGACTCTTGATAACGTCCATCAACGCGACCGACTCTTCTTCTCCCGGCGGGCTTCTGATCGTGAAATTCGTCGTCGGTGAATACCCGTAGTCCGTCTCTAGCGCAGGGGTCCGAACGTTTTCCGTTCGAGATCTACCCGCACCAATCGAAGGTGTGGCCTCAACGCTTCCCTCTTGGATTACGCTCAACTTCCGGCGAGCGTCCTCAGACAAATCTGGTTCAGTCGCAGTGATGTCGAATTGTGAGAATGTGGTTGAAAGAGGGCTGGGTGGCGTGGAGGAGCTTCGAGGATAACCGGGTACTGGTACAGCTACGTTGGGGGCATCCGATTGTTGTCTTGCGTGACGAGAAGTACCGAAGACCCTGTTGAGGCGGTTCTGGATCCCGGAAGCGGTAGTCCAGCTTCTCCCCGAAGAACTCGACGGTGGCCTGCTTCCTCTCTCAAACTCGTGGGGGGGTGGAATTACTATACGCGAGCCATCCTCGGACCTAGGGATCCAACCGTCGGGTGGTATGGGAGTCTCTGGGTGGGTGGCAGGGTAACCGTTGTGAACGGGCACTGGGAAGGTATCGTCTGTGGGTGACCGGTTCGCCCAAGTAGTTGAACGGTTAGACCCAAGGTTGAGATGGTGGGAAGCGGCTTGGGACTGCCTCGGGGCGTTGGACGTCAACTCCACACCGCGGGCAACATTTCGTGACATGTAGAGAGGTCGACTGGGCACGGTGGAGATTCCATCATCCGTGATAGATTCTTCGTCGTCGAACACATTCTGAAGGGTGTCATCAAACGGTTCATCCATGAGCAGCCTTCGACTTGAAATCGCATCCGTCGTGTAATGGTCGGGGAATTCGATGGTCTTGGTACCGGCGTAGCCCATTTGTGCATGGCGCAGACCTTGAAGATAGCCCATCTTTCTGCCCTCTTCCCTGGCAAGATAGACGACGTGTTCCTCGCGGTACCTCCTAGCCGTGTCCCGCGCTTCGGTAGCCTCAGCAGCAGCATCATCTCTTTCGTCCTCGACTCTGTGCAAGATGTCCTGAGCTTTGTAGATCTCCTGCTGAGCATTTTCCAGCTGCAGCTTGTACATCCCCAGTTCCGCACCCAGCTTGGCCGCCTCTGCTTGTGCCTGGACCCTCGCCTCGTTGACTGCGTTGAACCTCTGCGCGATCTCCAGCACCCTCTCTTCCGCCTCGTTCACCCGTCGAGTTTCCGACTCAAGTCGTTCAAAAGCGGCATGTAGAAGCCTATGGGTTTGTTTCGTCTCGTACTCTTCGTGAACCAGCAGTCGAATCAGTTGTTTGGTCGTCCGTTCAGAATGAACCCGTTCCCGATCCTTCCGGAAGTGTTCAGGAACCTTTGAACTCCGTCTGCCATCGCGAACCCGATCGAGCGCGAGGTCATTAGAAGTCGTGACTGTGGTTGTGGTAAAGGTCCTGTCAGACTCTCGATGTTGTCTGTGTCCCGAGGAAGATGAAGAAGGCGTCTGAGAGGTGGGTGTCAGCGAGGTGTAGTCATCTGAGTTGACGTGTGGCGGGCTGCGCAGCGAGGCGAGTGATTAGTGGGTGTGTTGGTGTCGGAACGCGACTGTCTGTGACATGCCTGAGGGAGTCCGTCGAAAACGATGGACCGGACATGGATGGACCTCGTCAGAGAGGAACGACCGTAATCGCAGGGGAGACTTGGCAGTCGCCCGGAGGGCCTGGGCTTGTGTTGTATATGGCAATAAGTATGGAGTCCGCTGGCTGTGACAATCGATATGCGATGATCCTCCTCCCTGGTGACCGAGCGGGAGAACTCTGGCGACGTTGGGATGGGAGACGATGGATGCTTGTACCTCGAGCCATCTTCGGATGGACTAGTCTATGGTTTTTCAACGGGACGGCTCGCCACCGTCGGAAAGTCGATCCCAGCAATGCGGAGTCACAACCTCGCGCGGAATATTCAGTGTATTAATCGTTCGCGGTATACCCTATCTTCGTCTGACGTTTGATCTCCGGTGGTTATGAGGGTTTCATCTATGGACGTCATCGCGGGGCACCCCGGCCATACACCTCCTCGCATCGATCCTCAAACGCGCGCATCATCAAGCCTGAAACCTGTCTAAAGAACTTCGCAGAGATAACAGCGTGCAGGGGGTTCGCAAAGGCAAAGGCGATATCGTATTTGACGAGAGCAGACTCCTTTCCTCCAGAGGCATTCACGACAGGCTCAAACTTCCAGGTGGTTTCGAGGGTTTTGAACAGATGTGTGGAAGAGGATGCGACAGCCTTGAGAGAGTGGATGGTGTTAGTTGACGGGGGGTGGGGCGCACCACAAGAGCTAAGACTCACTTTTACCGAATCATACGGGGAGCAGGTGACCTTGCTCACGTAGCTCTCAGTAAACGACAGGAAGCCAACAGTTAGCTCCGCATCCATGTTGAACGCATCGGGTATCTTGAGATCTTTCAGTGGCTCCTTTCGACTGAGCACCTTTGAGCTGGTGCAGAACGGGATAAACTTATTGTAAGAGTCCACATCTGCCACGAGTTCGTATAGCTGCTGTCGGCTGTAACTGCAGGATGCAGGTCAGAAACGAACAAGTGGAGATGGGTTTCCGGACAGCGTACGGCAAAATCTTTTGGGTATTATACGTCTGCTTGGTGTCCCCGGAAGTTGACCCTGGGAAAGGGGGGAGCGAGGAGAGGTCTGGCATCCCAAAGAATGTCCTCGACTGCCATGACGGACGACGAGTAACGCGTCGACAGCCCAACCTCGCAATTGTTTGCATCCAAGTGCGAGTTCACGTGATGCTTCCCCGCGTGTCTCGTCGACCATGATCTTCATCACCTTCAATGTTAAAATTTAAAACGTTAACCGCCGAGAGCTGACGACGCACCCCGAACCCTGCGTTCAGCGATGTTGCGTATCTCAGGTGTCCAACCTGCTCGCCGGTGTCACAAACTGCCACCGAGAATCTATAGCCCCCTCGCTTCATCCATGGACAACAGACAACGGGATGTGAACGTCCCCGCTCTCTGGATTGCCCGTACCTGGTCTCCTCTGCCGAGAAGGCTGACCGCTCTTTGTAAATTCCGGCCTCTCTTGCGCATCAACGCACCCACCGGCTCCGGGATGAGCGTTTGAAGCCAACTCTGCCCAAGATCAGAAAATTCGTCGGTTTGGTGTACATAATCCCCTCGATGAGATCAGCCGTCGTCCTCCCGAGTCGCAGAGTCCTCCCTTCACCACCTCTCGAAACTCAATGCCCACATCGACGATTGTCAAGCAAAAACCATTCATCCGACTCTGCGTGTGCTTACCTTACCCATGTTCCTCGCCTTAATACCGCATTCTATGATGGCTCGCTGGAAACTAGAGTCAACGGGCCGCTGAGCCGTTCGGCTCCTGCTTCGCATCCGCCCATTCCATTATCTGCGCCAGGGATGCGCATCCGAATATTCAAGATACCATGCGTTGGCTAAAGCTTGCTCCTCCCTCAATACATCCGAGTGCCGATGTTGAATATCCCACTCCAATCAACCCCGAGACCCACACCACTAGGTGGGTATAAAGGAAGCAACAGACAGTTGCGCCCTCCCCCTTACCCATCAAGGTCCCATTCCCTCTTTCCTTCTTTCACCATGCTTCCCAGACTCGGTTGGGCACACACTCTCGTCGCCACCACCCTGGTCGGCCTCACCCAGGCAACTCCTCCCAACATCGGACTCGCTCCCTTCCGTTACGGAAACGAGACCTTCCAGACTTATTATAAAACTTTCGGCCTTCGGGACAGTTCGGAAACGCCTCTTATCGCCTTGCACGGCGGTCCAGGGTTGTCCCACGATTACCTGCAAGTCCTCAGCGACTTGTCCGGTTCCCGACCGATCATCTTCTACGACCAAATCGGAAACGCGCGCTCCTCCCACTTGAAGGACAAACCCTCCTCGTTTTGGACCATCGATTTATTCGTCAAGCAACTCGAAAGCCTAATCTCCCATTTCGATTTGAAGGGTTATGATGTGTTGGGCCATTCGTGGGGCGGGGTTTTGGCTTCCGAATTTGCGGTCACCCAGCCGAAGGGTTTGAAGAAGCTCGTGCTTTCGAATTCTCCCCCATCCTCCGAGTTGTGGGGTAAATCGCAGGTGGAATTAATCTCGGCTTTCCCTCCCCAAATCCAACAAGCTCTGGTCAATGGCTACGCTGACCCCGACTTCAAGGCGGCGTTGTTTGCATATTACCGTGTCCACGGCTGCATTCTCGACCCTTGGCCACGGGATCTCAACATCTCCCTCGAATACACATTCTCTGATCCAACTGCTGATATTCAGATGTGGTATGTCGCCGTTTCCAACCCGGCACACTCACACGCGCTAAGACTACATTTATAATATCACAGGGGTGGCCCGCTCGCAACGTGGACCGTGGTTGATCGACTTCCTGAGATCAAGGTCCCAACCTTGGTGATCAACGGAGGTGTGAACGACATTACAAAGGATTGGGTCATTCAACCCCTCCTCGACGGCATTCCAAACGTTCAACACTACAAATCAGAGAACTCCACCCACACGCCGTTCCTGGAGGAGCGACCTGCCTACATGAAGGCCGTCGGGGGGTTCTTGAAGTCTTGAGCCTTCAGGACGATCCACGCACCCGCACCACGATTGACATTGGGGGCGTTGTTTATTTATTTATCCTCCCTAACACGGACACTCGATACGGTGCCATATTCCCTCCTTGTCTCAGGGAAGTACATACGCATCGAGTAATCTTATTCTTATAAAAATCGGGCCCGTGGCAGACGGTGGGAGCCAGACAGAAATCCCGTGGTTACCATCCTCTGCGATCTGGGCGTCTACGAGGATCCTCATCTGATGTCACCTTCATCGCCTCGGCTTCTGACCGAACGTTTTCTCCCCGCCACATCCCGAGTTTCAGATATTTTGGATCTTGTAGGGTCACTGGGTCCACGCTGATCAGAACTCAGTCTTGAAACATTTGTTGACAATCGGCGTCTCCAGTGTCAGACGAAATGTGTTGTACCCGCCCCATGCGCTCATATGCACGGCGAGAGGTGATCTCGCTCTTCCGCAACGCGCCTCTATTAGTATCCCCGGTCTGCGCACCGAAGGTGTCACGAAGGGAGCAGGATGTGCTCGAGGATACTTCACCCACCCGTAAGTATGTTGATTTCACCCCAGTGTGTGCCTGAGTTAGCCTTTCTGGACAGGTTAGAACCCCACTGGACCCTTGGCTCCACGGACGCCTATCATACCCAAAAATTCCACGTATCGTGAGCAATGAAGTGTTTTTCCGTTGAAGTGACGACTCTATGGTGGAGTTTTGACCAGTTCTTTCAGCATCAGCAAAACAGTTGAGCCTTTAAAGGCTCGCGTCAAGCCTTTTCAGGTGTGCCTGTTTTGCTGATGCGCCGGGATAAAGTCGTATGGGGATCCTTGAAATTGGGCGACAAAATAGGCCGGAACTGCTCTCATCGGGACTCTACTTGACATCTCCACACTCGCTCCGTCATTTGGATACTGATTCAAACTTTGCAACAAACTCGGGACCCCCTCGACGAGCGGATAGTCCATTGACCCTGGTGACGGTCGTAATGGCGGAACACCTCTGATAAACGCCGCTCACCCACTCACATAGACAAAGAAGTTGATCTCGCGAAAGATGGCCATTCACCTATTCTACCCTGAGCGGCTCTCGTACCTTCTCTTCTCGATACTTTGGTCCCATGACTGCCGACGTGCTATAAAGGGCTGTATCTTTTGGACGTGTCGCGGCTCCCCGTCCCTGGCATCGCGGTACAGGTACACCTCGCCACAGCTCGACACTTCGTCAACTTATTCCTACACCTCCTCTCCTTCATCACCCTCGCGACTGCGGCAATCAAAACCGGCTGCGTTCCGTTCGAGTACGGGGGCTTGGAATACTGAACCTCGTACGTACATCGCTTACACACCCCAGGTACATACCCCGGCCCACCGTCCTCTCATCATCCTCCATGGCGGGCCAAGATTCTCGTACAACTATATAGACTCCATTCTGGACCTCGCCTTCACCCGTCACCTCCTATGACCAAATAGGCAACGGCAGGTCCACCCACCTCGATGCCAAACCAGACCCGCTTTGGACCGTTGGTCTCCCCCCGAGCGAATTCAAGCATACCATCATTGGACCCGTCGGCGCAGTCACAGATCCAGTTGCTCTCCACATTCCAGAAAGTGTACAAGACGACGTCATGGTCGGGTTCAGTGATCCGGTCCGATATCGTGCCGCCTTGACTGTCTTCTACAATTTGTACTGGTGCACTGTGCAGCCGTGACCAGCGTCGCTGAATGCTTCGTTCGACACCTTATTCGTAGGCCTGAACGTGTCCATTAACATGTGTGGCTCGCCCCTACCTCTGTATTGCGCCCCACGGGGAACTGATAATGGTTGTCCCCGCTTTGACAGGGGTCCTGTCCTCCCCGGTTGGACGATAGTCGACCGCTTGAGGGAGATCAAAGTTCCCACCTTGGTTATCGGCGGCGTTAACGACATCGCGCAAGACTTCGTGATCCAGCCATTCTTGGACAACGTACCCCGGGCCACTCACGTCAAATTCCAACACTTGAGCCACACCCCGATGTGGGAAGAGCGGGGTTTTTACATGTCAGTGGTTTCCACGTTCTTGGCTTGAGAACGCCGACGCTAGGCCCCTCTTTCTCGGAGGTCTGGCCCCAACTCCCTTGTATACCCTCGGTCGGGGTGGGTCTACGGGATTATCTTATCGCGTTCGCGTTCTTCGGCTCGTGTCGTTGTAATCATGGATTTTCCCAGATCCGTCACAACCCCTTGCCCCGCATGCAAGCGATGTTCATGCTCGGAGTTCGACGTCGCCGCGATGACAAACCGAGGGACACCTGACGTCCCCGGGAGGGAATTAGAGCGATCTGCTCCTTCATATCGTCCCCCATCTGCTGTGGAAAGGAACCGGATATGATGCCCAACGCTTTGGAACCTCAACGGCCACCCTAAAAATTCATACGCATCACGATCGTGTAATTTGTGCGCACTAGGTCCAGGCTGGGGGTCGCAGGGCTTCTCACGAACAACGAATTTTTGAGCTCCTACACATCAAAAAAAATCGGGTGAGGGAGGACTCGTTGCATAAAGGATTGGGTAATAGCGTTTACAGTTCTTCCGACATGTATTGCATTTAGGTTTGGCTTGCAGCCGCGCCTCCCAATCACGCTTGAAATTCAATTGTCCGAGACTAAAAAAAACGTTGCGTTTTTGAAACACCCCCATTTACTTCCGCCTTTTGAATATACGATCGCTTCCGCCACCCTGGGCTCGGGCCGGAACGATCTCGCCGCAAATCCAGAGGAAAGAGGGCATCCTCGGGAGTTTTCCAACCCCCCCAGCGCCAGACCGTATGGGGTTTTTTGTCCTAGGATTTACGGAATTGATCGACGAAGTGGAGAGATGGTCGAGACCGCTCATCACAACGTGATGCGGAAGGAACACATCATTCTTGGCCCCACTCGTGGGGTCGTGAAAGAAATGGGAACTGATCCGTGTATACACGGAGAGGCGGTTGAGGACCAAAACAGATGAATCGAATTTGCAAACGATCACAAAGTACAATTCGACACACGAATCTCTAGTCTCATCGCTTTGGAACGAAACATGTGGCCGCTTGCAATATCCCCGGGAACGTAACGAGGGGTTGGTGCAAGAGCCACACGTAAACCTGAAACGTGGGAGTAGAGCGATAAGATAAGCATTGATCCCAAGGAAGGTGGAAGTGAGGAGTAGGGCAGCGAGGATGGAGGATCGCATGTGGATGTCGTCATGTGGCGCGAGATCAGGAGAGCTTACCACGAATAAAATCGAATCCCCCTCTTGGACGTCCAGCTCAGCGGCACAGGCCCACGACACCCTTTCTTCTAAGGCTGAATAACGGTCTCAGTGAAGGCGTACAACCTATCAAATCTCAGCGAGACGGTAAAAGTGAAGCGGGGGATCAGTGTCCTTACCACAATACCCAGCGTACTTGTATCCCAAAGAGAGATCGCCAGGCAGCCTTACAAGAAATGCGATGGAGCGTCGACTCTGTGAAGCTAACCTTTTAAGTCAAGAGACGCGGTAGCCGGATGACCCTAGTTCTGTCGGCGTGGTGAGTCAGCTGCCTTGTGGAATGGAGAGAATGTTGTGTACCATGGGTGGGAAAGCGAGAGGGGCCCCAAGGAAATCGAGAGGACGCCCCCGAGCATTTATACTATCCCTGGCGGGGAATCCCAGTGGGGAGGTGGGCCGATGGATCGGATGAGATTACGATCAGACGGTCGGGATTACAATCTTCAGGTGCCAGGATTTGGGGTGATGACCCGTGCGATTAGGGGACACAACCCTCGTGTGGCTGGATGTCAGAAATCATAACCGTCCACGAAATTTTCATTTCATAACAGTCGGAGCACGGGTTGTCTGGGCATTCGATGGATAAAGTTAAGAAGACGGCTTATCGATCACGGCGGCAATGGAAGAAAAGGAGGGCCCTTTCACTTGGGGTATAAACTCCGCCTTCCAGTCAGCCACATCTTGCAGGACGTCGATATCGCAGGAGAGGGTCAGGTGCCGATGAATTGCAAAAGACCGGGAAGACCTGGTCGATATTGTACAGAGTAACAAGAAAATCCGTCCTCATGGAGAGAATCGTGAAATTGGCGCCAAAGCACGGCGAGATCACTCAGAGGTACAGTCCCTCGCAATCTGCATCTATGGATAAGCGGTTGGGGGAGTGATAGGTCATACGGGTACTCACATGTCCTTCTTGGTGACACTTGTAACAGACTCGGCCCTTGCCTACAGCAATAGGCTCAAGGCCATTAGAGTTGGCAAGACAATCCCTTTGGTAATATGAGCGTTGAGCGACAGGACGAAAATGGATAGGTCTCACTTCGCAAGATGGTTTGGCCCCCGGCACCTAAAACAGATGACGGGGGGTAAAGTAGAAGTGTTAAGCCTGCCCTGAGGGGGTGCCCGGGATGCGTAATTCATGCCACCTCCAGTACCGGAGAGGGGACACAGACGCGCAATGTGGCCAAGTCGGCCACACTGCTATGATGGGGTGAGGGTAACCCAATTACGTCATGGGTGAGAACACCTACGTAGCACTTCTGGTTGCTAGTCTGACCTTGAATTCTCAAGGTAGGGCAATCGGACTGGATATGGCCAATACCTCCGCACGAGAAGCACTGCTTGTGAGCGAATGTGCGGGGCAACGGGCAGGCCGGAGATTCGTGACCTGGACGACGACAGTCAATCCGGGTGGTTGGTCGTAGTAGATTGTGAACAGAGACGCACCCGGCTTCTTGCAGTTAAAGCAGAGCCTTTCTTCAACACAGTCGGCGCTACGTGACAGTCAAAAGTAGAACGGAGTGTAATAGGGGAATAGCTTACGCAAGGTGGCCAACTCCATCAATTAAACCACGTCAGCCTATACGCGAACGATATAGGACGGAGCCGACACACCGTTACCACACTTGTAACAAGCCTTCCTGCCACTGAACATCCTTAAAAATGACTTTCGCTCTTCTGTAGCATCGGAGGTGTGAGCTCGGCCGAACTGGAGGAATAATGGACACCTACCCTTCTTCCCACTTCCACTGACCGCAAATTATCCCTTCCCACTCCGTTCGTGAGATGAGAATTCGTGAGAAGATCGAGGAAACCTTGGTAACTCGCCGACCGATGTCATTGAAATCTCCCTGACCTGCCCTAAACTTGGCGGGTCTGCCCCATTGGGACAGTAGATTACGTGATACCCACTCACCAGCAGCGAGCATGTACTTAGGTCCTCCATGGCATACCCCTGAAATTCCCTCGGGATGGTGCAAAGATCGACATCCACGTTCTCAATCTCAATCTTTGTATGCAACTTCGGCCACAGCTCTACTGGACCTGGCTTTCGGTCTCAGATCTCAACTTTGCAACTTTGACATCTTTGTGGGGCATCGCCGTCAAACTGACGTGGATGACCAATCATTGCGACATGCACATACACTCACGCAGCGTATCTGCAAAAAACATTCGCGTTTTTGGCCCCTGCCACCATGTCAACTGAAGACCGTCCAAAGTCCATTGACCTCTCTCACCACTTGTCTGATGTGGCTAAAGTTCGCCTTCCCTCGACCCTGACGCGCCTGGAAGAGTACATGGACATCCCAGGGCTGATCCCGTTGGCCGTAGGTTCGTAGTGGCGACTGGCTCGGTGACGATTTTCCAAACGTTAATCTCCGCCTCTCGCGTCTCTGCAGGTATGCCGCATCCGTCATACTTCCCATTCTCCGCCATCCACGTTGACGCACTGGTCCCGAACTCGTTCGCGCCGATCGCGCTGGAGGAACGCCAATCCGGCACACTATCTTGGCTATGGAATATGTTTGGATCAAAGGAGAAGACCATTCCCTTCGCGGTTAAAAAGTACCCCGAGCACCCTGGGGACATTAATCTTGCAGTGGCACTTCAGTATGGTACCACCCAGGGTTTCGTTCAATTGCGCGAGATCACTAGAGCCTTCACCGGACGTGTTTACCAACCTGCTTATGAAGACTGGGAGATTCTCGTGCACACGGGAAACACAGATGGGTGAACATTTGACTATTCACCATTGATTAAACCCATTGACAGAGGCCCGGACCCCAGGTGGTCCAGGATTGTCACAACATTCGTCAATCCTGGGGATTGGATTCTTGCTGAGGAATGGACTTACCCACCAGCCCTCGCCACTTCTCAACCTTGGGATATCAAGGTTGCTCCCGTCGCGGTGGATGGGGAAGGGATCAGCGCTATCGACCTCCGCAGGGTCCTAGCTGAGTGGAATGAGGTCGAGAGGGGTGGCAGGCGGTTCGTCTTTCATCCAATTCTATTGAACTGTGGACTGACCGTCAAATCTCAGTCCCAACGTCCTCTATACTATTCCAGTAGGCCAGAATCCCACTGGTAGTGTAAGTTGGTCTCAGAACCTGCGTTACCTTCACGCTCGTGAGCGTTACAACAGACCGCAAGCGCACAACGAAAGCGGGAGGTTTATGAAGTCTGCGTTGAATTCGGTAGGCCTCCCGATTGGCCCTTGGACGATTCCTGATGGGGTTCCTTAATAGACGTCATAATCGTTGAAGATGATCCCTACTACTTCCTCCAAATGCCCCAGTACGTTCCAAAGGAAACCCGTAAGACTTGCGCTTCGCCGTTCGATACAGATGCGGACAATTATCTGCGGAGCCTTGTTCCCAGTTACCTCAAGTAAATGAAACCTAGTACCAGCGCGCTAGAGTGTACTAATCATTGCCACAGATTTGATTGGCAGGGTAGGGTGATTCGGTTGGACACTTTTTCCAAGGTATACCGTTGGGGTAACCGAGGATGCCGGTGCTCATCTGGATTGTGCGATGTAGACCGTCGCTCCGGGTGTTCGTCTAGGTTGGTTTACCTGTAACCCTACCTTCGCCGAGAAGCTGCTCCAACAGGGCGAAACGTCAACCCATTCCCCTTGCGGCCTCGGCCAAGCCTTGGTAGCCCAACTGCTCATCACCTGGAAGCCCGACGGTTATATCCGCTGGTTGCGAGGGCTCGGCCAGCAATATACCAACCGCCGTGATAACTTCATCGATCTGTTGAATGCAAAGTTTCACGTTCGCACTTCCACATCGGAACACGACTTCTGGAAGGGGTGCGTCGTCTATGACGCTTACCCTAGGACTGGAGATCTCAGCGAGAAGTGCGGCACCTTCGGACAAGCCAAGCATTTCTCGTTTGTAGCTCCGTCTGGTGGAATGTTCATATGGGTGAGAATTATACACGCGCCTCTCGTCGGCAACTCGGGTTAACATCTCTCCAGTTGAAGTTTTACTTTGACTCTCATCCGGAGTTCGGTGAGAAGTCTGCCGAGACGTTGGAAATGCAACTGTGGGAGGAATTCGCCAAGGGTGGCGTGCTTCTCGCTCCAGGGCGGTTTTTCTCTGCAGATCAGGAGAACATCCTCGATGGTAAGTACGAAGGTCACTACAGGGTTTCTTTTAGCACAGTCACAGTAAGAGTTTGCCCCCGTTGGAGTTGTTGGCACCTGATTCACATCCCACAGTTCCTTGATATGGAGAAAGCCATCGATGTCATCGCCAAGGTCATGAAGTTGTTCCTCGGGATGGGTAGAGGTTATGGACATTGTTAATTATGTTCCCCGGTTGTTAATCACTTTCTTTCTCTCGCGACCTTTTACACCGTGCGAATGAATATTGGAAACATGTGCAACATACAGCTCGTAAATGTAGCGGCGAAGGACCTAACGGTAGCGGCGAAGGCTGAGGGTGTTGTGCCTCTTCCAAGTGGCTGACTTGGGGGTGTTGTTGTGGCGGCCGCCTTTTCCGAGACCGCGGTTCTGTTTTCCGATGCTGGTGAGACCACGAGCCTCCCTGCGCTTGTGCACAGGCTTGGCGATCCAGTTGATCCTCGGATCGCGGCGAATCTGTATGCAAGGATACTGTTAACATCGAGGAAGACCAGGGAGTCTTCGAGAACTTACGGCCTTGTGATTGGGGTCAACGAGAATGACCTCGTAATATTTGTAGACACCATCCTGGTTAATCCAATACGAGTTCAATACTCGTAGGTTACCACAGCGCCTACCAACACGCTCTTCCGCAACACTTCTCAATCCTCGTTGGGGCTTGAGGTGGTTCACACCCTGGTGAACGGGTTTACCATAGGTGGCACCTGCGAAGCGCGTCAACACAGATTGGTGGGCCGAAATAAGCTGAATACAGACCCTTAGGGACGTGCTTCTTGCGGTTACCCCTGCGAACACGGACACGGTAGATAACGTATCCCTGCTTGGCTTTGTATCCCAACCTGCGGGCCTTGTCTGGGCGAGATGGGCGAGAAGCCCGGTGGATAACGTTTAATTGGCGGTACTCCCAGCATCTGGGTTTCGAGCATTCATTGAGTAACAGAGCCCTCGCCGAAGTATCATTCAGGCGTACCGGACGCGAAGGAGGAATCGGAGGACATCCGACTGTTTCTTTTTGTAGAGTTCACCGATGTACTTGTACGCGCCCATTCTTGTGGGGTGCTATGAGACACAGGACGTCAGTCGTCTGCACCGAACATCGGGCGGTATGTGATGTTGCACTCACCTGAGATTAAGGTCGTCTGAAGTCCGTCGTTTACGGATGACCACTGCTATCCGATGACTGACCCTAACCCCAGGACAGTGGCTACGGCTGTACAGTTCTCGGAATATGCCGTGACGTATCGGGAGCAGTGCATGTTGACTTGATCCGAGCAGTCCGCCGATTGCCACAAAACGTCAATCCATGGCCGCATTCTTGTCTCGCGGTCAGTCTGCCCAAGTAGCCGCCGCGTGGCACACAGCAACAGTTTCAAACCTCTTGAATAAACCTTGAACTTTCCAATTGCTGTGCAGTGCCTTCGAGCGCACTCTGTGATAACAATGAGGTTACCCGCGAGTGGGCGGTGGGGTACTCGTGCTTGGGCTGCCACCTGTACTCTTAAGAATCGGGAACGTTTACTTCCTCCCCTCAGCATGATGCCAACTCGAACCACATCGAACGACACTCATCTCACCGTAGGTTCCATCCAGCAACAACCCTGCAAACGTTACTGGCCTTTAGGGCTGCCTACAAAAAGAACTCGGTAGCGTCTTATCACCCCTTCATACCATGTAACTTTCAATGGTTGAAGTTCTCATGCATTGCGGGGGATCTGCGACCATCGGAAGGCCCCTACCTGGAGTTTGTGGCCGCGTACTTTGCTCACCAGGCTCGAAACACATCGCGTATGCGAGGACGGGACCACCTTGATCAATACGTGGTTCCTCCCCTTCGTTCAGTGTGTTTCTCCATGAATCGTGTGTTTCTATTTCATACCGTCATCGCACATGCCTTATGGATAGCCCAGAGTGGCAGATTTCCGCAGGCACACAGACGACCCCAAACCCAAACCGGCTAGGACCGACGCTGAGCTTGGCGCCCCTTCATCATGAAGTACTTGGGTGGGATCAGCACGCCTGTCACCTTGCAATGTTTGGGTTCGACGAAACTGTCTGATTCACCAATGTATTCCCCGAGTACGAGGTGTCCGAGAGCTCGTTTTCGGCCCTGAGGATTCTTAAGAGACACCTGATCTCGTGGACATCACGGTCACAGAGTCTTCCTGGTACATTATACCTTCACCATTTCACTCCGACGTTCTGGCGCACCGCCCCACTGGAGACAGTAACCAATCTT
>Ga0307517_10002629_pt1 | contig 28634 bp, 17 predicted proteins | sample 23_EM_MG_FD_194515 | JGI IMG/M metagenome (GOLD analysis project Ga0307517, IMG submission 194515) | Populus trichocarpa ectomycorrhiza microbial communities from riparian zone in the Pacific Northwest, United States - 23_EM | ecosystem: Host-associated > Plants > Roots > Unclassified | place... | reverse complement strand
GTGTCTTCAAGCCCAAACATCCTTCATATGTTACAACCTTGATGCCTTCATCATTGGTCCATGCTTTGATTACTACACAGGAACCACACAGTTTTTCCTCTGCCTCTAAACACCCCGGTTGGGTTGCCTCAATTGACATATAGTATCCATAATAAAGGATGGCAGGCAGTCTTCTAGTTCTCCAAAATGGAAGGCCAGATTATCTTTTTTGTATCTTATAGTTTCGCTTGGCAATAAACTAAGAATAAAAGTAATGGTATTTGCTTTCCAATCTTAAAAAGCCAAAACAGACTCTGAAATGCATGTTTCTGTTGCACTCCAGTCCAGGTCATTTTCAATATGCAATGCCAATATTAAAGTAACATGCTCAGCACGGATTTTCAACTTTTTGGATGAAGAAAGTTTGATTACATAACAATTTGTGATTCATCATTAAAAGGAGCATAAAAACCCAATGTGTTCATTTTATTAGTTACAGATGACCTACAAATTCAATCAGCAAGGCATCCCTGAATCCTACACCCTTTTCCACTGCCACGATTTACAAGATTTTCCAGCTTGTCCCCAACTAGTTTGGTATTGCAGCTTGGCCATCTTCGTCACTGTTTTATAGCATATCCAGAACCAGGAAGAAAACAATAAGTACTTCAATATTAGACATACCTCTATTGACTTCATATAACGGGTAGAGTACCGTGATAAAAAAAAAACAGGTAGGTATAACACAATCCAAACTTTCCTCAGTTCCTGGCCACACATTCCAAGGCACGCTGACAGATTTTTGTTCTGTGTATGATGCAGCCAAACCATTAAAAATCGGTTCAAAGGGATGCATGGGGTCTTGTCACGGAAGACACAAAGGTGAGGGTGTTGAAAAGTGTTGACATGGAATTCAAAGCAATTTTCAGCACCTCAGGGGAGCAACCTGGTCTCACCATTGTTTTCACCTGAGAAGAGATGCACATCCAAACCGAACATTGAACAAACAATAGAAAGACACAAAATCACGAACAATAATCGCATTCAGATTTAAAAAAATTCTGATAATTGGATCTAAATGACAGCACTGATGACTGATCCAAAAAAAATTAAAAAAAAAACATTTGATATTATTTATGTGCATGCTATATATGGTTATAGAGAGCAAAAACTTACCATGTCAAGGTATGCATGCAACTCCTTTATTTCCTTGATATATTCTTGGTCTTCTGTTAAAGTACCATGGCCGCAAGCCTCCTTGTCTGATCCCACTCTATCTCGTTGAACAGCACCAGTTTTCCCATGGACATTGTCAACAGATCTTCCAGCAACTGCTTCAGTTTTCTGTTAACAAGAAAATGCTGTCACGAGCAGCAGAAATGAAATACATTCTTCGCATGGTTCACGACAACATCTTGCTCTTATAAGAATATCAGTTAGCATATGAGCCAGACTGAAGCCACTTCTTTTTCATGGTCCATCATCAAAGAATCCAACTTCCCGACACTAGAATTCCACGGTTGCATGAGCCAATTCCACACAAATTTATGTAAGAATTGTTTACTACTTCCTGATCCAGTTGGCCAAAAGCTTCAAAACAGCTTGGTTTATCATTCTTTTTCAATAATTCATGTCCCCATCCCAAAGCATATAATCAGACAAATGACCTAAACATTAACGTATCTGATACTGTCCAACCATTCAAATGAATCATTTGAGGTAGAAACAACTCCTTGATTACCTTTTCCTATGTTGTACATTAAACTCTACGATAATCTCTCATTCTCTAGCAATATGACAAAGAAGAACCAAGTTCAAAACTTTTGGAAACTATTACTACTAGTAACTTACAACCAACATAAACTTCACCAAAAATCACACTTCCCTGTGTTTATCAAAGTTTTCATTTCAACTAAAGCTCTAATCTTAAAATAACAAAACATAGTAAAGCAAGTCAAATGAACAGCAAATCCTAAGCAATTGTCTAAAACAAACAAATCCCAGAAAAAAATTACATAGATACATGATAAACTAACAAAGCATACCATGTCTATCTCCTCTAGTTGAGCAAAGTTGAGTTCCTTGTCTTCCACCTGCAAAATAAAAAATAAATGATGATGTTCACTGGGAAGAAACTACATAACAAAAAAAGAAGACCCTTTTGCTTATAAAACAGTATCAAACAACCAAATTTGTTGCTAAACTTTTCTGGGATTTGAGACTTACCAGTGTTTCAGTTGAGCCACAGCCTTCAAGCGAAGAAGACAAGGAATCCATCCTGCCTTTGAACTGTTTTCTTGCAAACTGCACGGGAAAATAAACAGCTATGGGTAAAGTACATGTTGACCCCTGTAGTCTTATAAATATTTTACTTGAACCTCTATTTTTTAGTTTTTCAATTTAAAGTATTATTTTAAAAATGTTTCATAATTTGACTGCTTATAGTTAGTTTCTAGCTAATAGAGGGCCTACTTTACAAACAATATAATTTTTATGGGTTTTAATCAATTTTTATAGGCAGACATTAAAGTTTGGTTTCGGATTTGATATCGATGCCCGCCTCGGAGAGAGAGAGAAAGCTTCGTTTTCAAGAAATGCTTTTGCTATTGTCTCCCTCCCTATTTTTCTCTGCTGCACTGCTCCCTCAAGTCTCTCAATAATTATCGACTCACAATTTTTTTTTAAAAAAAAATATTGGGTATACAAGTTGTTTATATGTGTTTTTTTTAAATTAAAGAATTTTAAAAATAAATTGAAAAAGTTATGTAAGTTTGATCAAAATATTTCATAATATAAAATAAAACTTGTATCCGATTATGATTGTTTAACTTATTTATTTAAATAAATAAAATATAAATCTACACTCTAAAAAATTTATACTTTAAAAGATAAACACGAATGAAACTGACTAAATAATGACGTCCACCAGGTGGCATTACACGTGCCTCTTAAATGGCGCGGACGCCATCCACGTGTTGGGGTATACCGAGCATACTCCGACAACTTTAAACATAAAAAATACCAAAAAATATCCTCTATGACCCTAATAATTAAATAAAATACTCATATGAAAGTACAAAAAAAAAAAACCCTAAATGCTAAGCTTGTGTTTTATCTCTTCTAATGTTAAAGATATAATTGCACTATACATTAAATTTTAAAACCCCAAAACATTATTATCTAACATCCCGATAATTTTTTGACTCTAGAAGTAAATACATATTTTTATTGTTAAGAATTTTAAGTAAAATCAATAAAACCTTTGATCAAGAGTTCTATATTTTGTTGATTTGGGAGGTGAAAGAGTATTTTTACCGTGGAAAAAAAACAAAAAAAAAAACATCAATACCCCCACCCAAAAAGGCTTAATTCTTTTGGACCAAAGGGCAAGAAAATAATTTTATTGTAGTTTAAGACATATTTTACAGTAAATTGAGTTACAATAAAACACTCATGCCATTTAGTATTTTAGGTAAATTCCTAACCCTTCCCTTTCTTTATTTAGAATACACTTTTTCAACATAATATTCGCATTTTAACTATTAAATAAAAAATAGTGATAAACTTGTAAACAATCAGATAATTTTTGTTGATTTTTTTTGTAAATAACTTAAATGTTAACAAGTGTATAAAATTTAAGATATAAACTATAATTTTTCAAAACTCGATAAGCAAGTATAATTTTGACCGGACTATAAGAAGTTATGAGTAATGTTTTGTAATAAAAACTTATATATGATGCAACTTGCATGAATTGTAGCAAAATATACATTTTTTTCAAAAACAATTTTTTCTTTTAAAAATTTTTCACTTATTCTAAGGAATATTTTTTTTTATCACTGTAAAAAAAATATTTTTCTTTGAAAAATTTCTCCAAACTATATTAAATATGTGAAAATCTATAAAATTAACACTAAAAAGTTTCAAAATAAAAATTATATGGTAATATGAAAGTCGATCACAAGAAAAAAAATCACCATTATGTTGATTTTCACTACCAATTTATAAACAAGTAATTGCCATATTGAAATCTGTTGAGAACTCTAAGTTGATAGTAGTAAGATGAATAAAGCATTGATATTAAACTTGATATGATGGTTGATCTTGCATAAAATCTTGGTTATAAGTTGGAAGATTTAATTTGAATTCACCCGAGTTAATTAATTTTTATTTAAAAAATTAAAATAATATTATTTTGAATTTATTTAAAAATTAAATATTTTTAACCAATGAACTAGGTGAAATGGTTTTTTAGGACACCTGGCGTAGTTTAGGGTCGACTAGGGTTAGCCTGCTGAATAGTACAGCAAGCCCAAAGTGGAATATTTCTCAAACTTTATGGGTCAAAATGCACTCTATGCTACACTACAAGGGCCACAATTTTCAATTTGGTTCACTTAACAAAACCCCAACAGGCCCAAACGCTTTTTCCTTGCAAAATCCAGCAATTTCTTTTCCGTGTTTCCTTTTTGAGAAGCATCGTTACTATTACCTTCCTCTTACAAGCCAAAAAAAAAATCCATAAAGAGGAGAGTCTCTGTTTCTTCGTCAACAAATCTTCAATTCTCTCACGACAGCTAACGCCGCAACCACCTCCAGCGACGGCGGATTGTCATTCGTTGAGTCGAGTTTGTTTGTGGGCTTAATTGGTGACAGCAGTCAGCAAGCGAGAATACAAAGTGAGAAAAAAAAAAACAAGAGAGAAGAAGAAGGATGGCAATAGCAGCTCCTGGGCAGCTGAATTTAAACGAATCACCATCATGGGGATCTAGAAGTGTAGATTGTTTTGAAAAATTAGAACAAATTGGTGAAGGCACTTATGGGTCAGTCAGTCAGTTTTCACTGATTTCTCTTTGTCTCTGTGTTTTTTAAGCTTTCCTGTTGATTTTTAGCTTTTTTTATGATTAATTATGGGTTTTTTTCCTTACTAATTTCTGTCAAGGAAAGATCAAAACTTGCTTACAATTGGGTTTTTATTTATTTATTTATTGTATGTAGGCAAGTGTATATGGCAAGAGAAATAAAGACAGGTGAAATTGTTGCTTTGAAGAAAATAAGAATGGACAATGAGAGAGAAGGGGTAACTTTCTGTTTTTTTTTGTTTCACACTCTTGTTTATGTTACTTTGTTTTTGTTTTAAATGTGTTTGGTTGCTAAAATAAAGGTTGTGTTCTTGTGTAGTTTCCTATAACAGCAATAAGGGAGATCAAGATTTTAAAGAAATTACATCACGAGAATGTGATTAACTTGAAAGAGATTGTGACTTCTCCAGGTTGAAAGTTGAAATATTCTTATTCAATTGTGCTTGCCATGTTTTCGTATTTATAGAAATAATATAGGTATTTTTACGTGTTTGATAACTGAAATGCTTGTGATTGTTTTTTCCAGGTCCAGAGAGGGATGAGCAGGGGAGACCAGGCAAGTTCTCTGCTTTGCTTCTGTAAATTTAGCCTTTCAAATTTTGAATTGATCTCTGTTTAAGATATCCACGCTGATGCATGCATGCCCGCGTGCACGCCCACGTGCGTGTTTTGATTGTATTTGGTTATAAAAGGGATTTTTTTAATGGTTGTCATATTTGGAGGTAATTGATATATGACCACAGTGTTGTGTGCGATTGCAGATGGTAACAAGTATAAAGGTGGGATCTACATGGTTTTTGAATACATGGATCATGATTTGACTGGTCTCGCTGATCGTCCTGGGATGAGGTTTTCAGTTCCCCAAATTAAGGTATTGTTAGAAGTAGAAATGAAGGAATCTCTTTATTTCTAATCACTGAGCATATGATACTTGACATTGTTCCCACGGCTCCTGGTTTATCCTCTTCTACACGGTTCTCACTTCTTTTTCTTGAAGTGCTACATGAGGCAACTTTTGACGGGGCTTCACTATTGTCATGTGAATCAAGTGCTTCATCGTGATATAAAAGGTTATTAAGAAATAAAGTATTTTACCATTAGATCTTGTTTTCCATCTCATGGAGCATTGATTAACTGAACTGCATCATTGCTGCAGGTTCTAATCTGCTCATAGACAATGAGGGTAATTTGAAGCTGGCAGATTTTGGGCTTGCTCGGTCATTCTCAAATGATCACAATGCAAATCTTACAAATCGCGTTATTACTTTATGGTACAGGTGATAATTGTAGCCCCTTAAATGGAGAGCTTTGGTTTTATTAGACATACTTCATTTTTACTCTAAGACCATGAACCGTGGCTTTCCACCTAGCAAGGGGAGAATGATAAAAGATAATTTGAAGGAGAACCAGTTATTTTCATTTTGCGCAGACCCCCAGAGTTGCTGCTTGGGACAACAAAGTATGGTCCAGCTGTTGATATGTGGTCTGTTGGTTGTATTTTTGCTGAACTTCTCCATGGGAAACCAATTTTCCCTGGAAAAGATGAAGTAAGTAACCTTGCCATCATTAATTGTTTTGTTCCTCTATTTATGAAGGACTTCCTATCCTCCATGTGTTGTATATATGTAGCTTCTTCCTTTTAATAGCTATTGGAAAAAAGGAGAGGGGGGTATACTGGCCATAATTTCTGTGGACTTAACAGGTTAATCATATGATTATATGCTGACCCATTGCAATATGGACATACTCACAACTTTCTGGAGCCACCTTTGGTTTGAATTCGTAACATGTCTGTCCTTGAGATCAAAGTCATTCAAGAGTTTCCTGCCATCATTTATTGGGATTTCCATAACTTATTGGGTTTCCTCAAAAGAATAGAAATTAAGTTTGCTTTGGCAGTTCTCTAATTTGGAACTTCTTTGATAAACCCCATCAAGATGATGAATAATCTAATGAAAGGAATGGGCTTCTGATTGCTATTTAGTTGATCATCATATCAAAAAATTTGCTTGCTTGAAACCAATTTCATGAGTTTTTCTCTGTTATTGTTGCAGCCAGAACAACTAAATAAGATTTTTGAGCTATGTGGAGCCCCTGATGAGTTTAATTGGCCTGGAGTTTCCAAGATTCCTTGGTACAACAATCTCAAGCCAACAAGGCCAATGAAGAGGCGTCTAAGAGAGGTTTTCAGACAGTAAGCACAAACTTGTATTTGTAGATGCTACAATGTTTTCTCATTATGACATAAATTTGGGCTTTGATAACTACTGTCCCCTAACCTTTTCTCTGTTTTTTTGGTGTTGTGTTTTTCTGTTATAGTTTTGACCGTAATGCTTTGGAGTTATTGGAGAAAATGCTGACTCTTGATCCCTCTGAGGTATCCTTTTTTGTTTACTTGTAATAACTCGAGTCTGATTATGTCAATTTTTTTGTGAATTAATTGGTTTGATAATGTGAAAATCAGTTTGGAGTGTATTTCTTCTTAGAAGTTACACCATGAGCAGTGTGCAATAGATTGAAATTCCCCAATGTTAGTGCAGAAGCATAATTTACTTTTTTAAACCTTTTTCCAAAATAGCCTGTTGGATCAAGTTAAGCAAACATTTTTTTTTAAGATCTTAGCTTCACCCATCTAAGAAACCCATATGTAGAATACTGAGCAGATAAAAACTGTGAGATTCCCTGAGTATCATCAACTGGCCCCAAACCTTTTTATCTCTGCCAAGAGATTGTTGTGATGTCATACTCTGACGTCGTGAGTTTTACCCCTTAAAACCAGAAGTAAGGTACACATTTGGTAGAACACATCAATTTAGTTTTTTGAATTAGTTAAGCTTGTGAATTTAGTTTCTTTGGACTTGCATTCCATGTATTCAACTTGCTGCACTTGCATTTTATGTCTTTATTAAGTGTTGCTTTGCAACCTATTAACTGTCTCCTTAGGACACCCTGGGGGTTAGAACTTGAAACCTTCAACCTAGAGTAATCAGGCACAGACGCACAGTTCTTAATTAACTTGCTGGTGGGTTTCTTAATGAATACCATAATTAACTTGCTAATACTGGGAGAAGAATTTGCTACACCCCGATAGCTCACACATCCTACTTGGAGGGACCCTTCTCGGACTCGATAAGAAGCAAACAATTATTAACTTGAAATTCTTAACATCCATGTCCTTGAACCTCAAAAAAACCTAATCATAATTTGGGCAAACTAGCCCCTAGAATCTTCTGTTATTGTTTAAAATCAATTGTTCATTTGCAGCATATAATTTTTTTTCCTTGATCCATAACTGATCCTTAGTCTATGCTGTCCTGTATTGTTTATACTTGCCATTTATGCTTGTTATGACAGAGAATATCTGCCAAGGATGCACTTGATGCTGAGTATTTCTGGACTGATCCATTACCTTGCAACCCCAAAAGGTTTGTTCATACTTCTGTAACCTTTCGATCTAATTCCTTGAGATCTCTATTCCTTGGTTTATATATCCTTGACAAGTTTTCATTTGGTGATTCAGTTTGCCGAAATATGAAGCATCACATGAGTTTCAGACTAAGAAAAAACGTCAGCAACTAAGGCAGCATGAAGAAAATGCTAAGCGTCAGAAACTGCAGCACCAGCAGCAGCATGGTCGGCTTCCCCCCACTCAACAGTCTGGGCAGGCACATCCACAAATGCGTTCAGGCCCTAATCAGCCCTTGCATAGTTCTCAGCCCCCGGTTGCTGCTGGGCCTAGCCACCATTATGGGAAGCCTCGAGGACCTGCTGGCGGACCAGGCAGATACCCCCCAAGTGGAACAAGCGGGGGATACAACCACCCTAATCGTGGTGGTCAAGGTAGCGGTGGTTATGGTAGTGGGCCATATCCTCCACAGGGGCGAGCTCCACCGTATGGCTCAAGTAGTATGCCTGGTGCACCTCCACATGGGAGTGGAGGGGGTAGTGGCTATGGAGTTGGTGGTCCAAATTATCCTCAAGGTGGTCCACCTTATGGTGGTTCTGGTGCTGGTCGTGGTTCGAACATGATGGGTGGAAACCGCAACCAACAATATGGTTGGCAGCAGTAAACAGTTTGAGTAATTGATGTACCATGAGACCTCATGAAACAAAACTTTTAAATGATAAAAAGATTATCCTAGTGGTTGATGATTGGACATCATCTTCTATGCTTCAGAGCTCATCGGAATGGATCACCGGAAGAGCCCCCCATTAAGCATTTGTACAACCCAGAGTTCTCCGAGTGTTTCACCATACTTTAATAAATTAGAGACATCTGAGTTGAAGGTGCTTTGATTTAATGAACTTTGTATCTTCATTAAAGAAAGAAAAATAAAGTACTCTGAGCCATTTCTGTGATTTATGCTCAGGTTTGTGCGCAGCGGACATGTACATTTCTGAGTCAAACTATTGCAATGTTGAATAAGAAAGTGTGGATGTTTGTCTAACAGCATGTATTGATGTTTTTTGTAGTTTGTAATTGTCTGACTGCAAAAATAACTCAAGGATAGATAAATCTATGGCTTTCAAAGTTTCAAACCAGCCCTTGTCAAATACAGTGGTGAAGAACCAAAACAATGAGGATTATTTTAAGCATATATAACATCAAGGGCTGGATAACAGTCACACAAGTACAACTCTGTTTACAAATCCTGATCTGGAAAGGGGTATTTACAAAATCCCCTGGGATGTATTTGAAGCATCTCCTGTACAGAATAAGGGCCAATACAAGATCTATGGATCTTTCAATGATGAAAAAAATGTGATATTCACTAAAGTCTGGAGATATATTACGGTTGAGGACAAGTCTTCGAATCCCATGCTCTAGTACTTGGTTCTCCAATCATGCAAGAAAAGTTTCTGGTTTCATTAGTAGAAATCAAAGAATATGGTCGGTCCTCTTGGCTATCAAGCCTCATCCTCATCCTCATCTCTATGAGCTCTGGCTTTCTTGATAGATTCCACGGCATCCTCAAATGATTTCTGCATACAAATTCAAACAGTTTTCGATATATTTCAACAGCTATACATCGTTGGATATATACAAAAGGTCTCATGGCTTCTTTTGCTCTTTTATCAACTATATATGTAACAGATTCTTTTCTCTGTTTCAATAGAGACCAGACCACAGAAATACATTACAATCGAAAACTTTGCTGTCTCACACAAAACATGAAAATTGGTATGCTTCCAGTCTATCTGTCATACTACAACAAAGCCAATCTCACTAATATATTTAACTTACGGCATGCATATTGAGAACAGCATTTTGAAGCTTTGATGCACTAGGCCCCTGCCTGAGTAGGGTTTCCAAACTCCAGTTACATATGATTTGCTATAGGAGCATGACAAATTACATTATTTTGGAAGCATTGGTTCAAATCAACAGGTAGACTGTTTATAACTAAGGCCATTTAATTCCACATTATGATGGGAAACCGTTGTCATAACCGCTAGATAAATCCTAGCAACAGCCTGTTAAAAGCAGTTAGTACATGGAATACCTTGTCATAAAGTAAAACCGAAGCTACTATATGAAAGGCAATGGAGAAAGTAACAAGAAATCGATGGGAACAGCCTTGAATTCTCTACATGATCAATCAATAACAGCAACTGAAAACACACCAATATGATTAACACCATAACAAGAAGCAATAGCATACCCCTGAATTGTGCATATTCCACAGTGCTTCCTTTCCCATATCCACCACCACGGACCCACCAAGTAAGGCACTGCAAAAAAGATTAAAAAAATACCACCTTAATCTCTACATAAAAATGCAGAAACAGACTGATCAAACAAGTACAAATGCATCATAATTGACCAAGTACAAGATATAAAACCCTAGCATGCCCTAAACTCAAACTTTCTAGTCCAGATTTTACTTCCAGCCCAGTTCGATAAGCATCACTGCCAATCAAAAGATCCCAACTTTGAACCAAAAAAACAATAACAAGCACAGAAAATTAAAAAAAAAAAACCCACGAAAAAAAACTCAAAAAAAAAAAAATCACTCCAGAAATACAGAAACAACATCAAAACAAACATACCAGGCAAAAGCTGCATTGAGAAGAAACGCACGAGTGGTCATGAACTTGATCAAATTCTCCAATTTTGAGCTCCACCCAGAATTTCTATACCTATTAAACCTCGAATCATAATCATTATTATCATAATTATGATAATATCCATAGCCCCCACGATTATAATAACTTTTATTACTATAATAATTCCTTCCCGTGTGATTATTAGAAGAAGAATAAGAGGACCGAAAGTTGTAATCAGCACGTTTTTTATCGTTTCTAAGAATTTCGTAAGCTTCAGAGACTTGTTTGAATTTGAGGGTGGCTTTCTCTCTTACAGGATTTGATGATCGTGCGTGTTTGTCTGGGTGGAGTTCTAACGCTAATCTTCGATATGCTTCTTTTATTTCTTCTTTTGTTGCGGTTCTGTTTATACCTAAGACCTTGTAGTAATCCATGCTTGAATTTGTTTCTGGATTTTTTTGAGGTTGTCGGTGTATTTGAGAATTAAAGAAGAGGAGAGAAAGAGATTGTTGCAGACAGTCGTGGCATTTTTGTGTCCTCTTCTTCGGCAAGATCTTCTGTTCTCGTGGGAGTTAGTTTCTGTTTTTGACGTAGTTGTAATTTGGTCCTTATAGTCTTATAAATTATAAGTTGATCCCTTAATGATTATTGATTTAACAACCTTTTATTTTGTTCAATGGTTAGGAACATATATCACTCAATTACCAGTCAACTCATGAATCACAAAGTCAAACTAGGTCAAGCATTTTTATTTTAAACCATGATGTTTTTTTTATGTTGATTCTATTAGATTTGGAGCATGATTGGCTATCAATCTAATAAAAAAAAACTTGAACAAGTGAATCAGATTTTATCAAATCAATACTATTATTGGTTAAAAAATAAAAACTTCATCTAGATTAAATTTAAGTCCGAGACTTTTTGGATCAATTCATTGAATTGTGCCGAGTTCAACAACTATAATTAAGAGGTATATAAAACTCCAAGTCTTAGACTAACCGAGTTTGGTCGATTTAATATTTTTATAGTTTAGATTGAAACTTAATTTAAATTAAATTTCAAATTATAAATTTTTTAGGTCAACTCTTTATACTATGATAAACATGGTCAATCCCACCCGATAAATAAATAAAAATAAATGAATAAATAAAAAAAGTAACTTGAATCTAAATAATAAAGTTAAACTGATATGATAAGATAGTAAGAGATTCTAACTAAAAAAAATCAATTTATAATCATAAAAGAATTTTTTCATCTACACTGAATTAAGAAGATATAGTCAATCTCTATATACAAAAGCATTTACTAATAAAAATAATAACAAAACATCAAACAAAACACAAAGTTGGCTGTTTTATATTCAAGTTTAAATGATACATTAAAAAATCTCTCATTAGTTTTAACTATTTCTATTTATTATTATAAACTTGATACCTAACTACCCGGGACTTCGACTAGTTCAGAATAAAAAATAAATAAATTAAGGTATTGATCCAATTTAATCTAGTAAAATACCCGGTTAAAACCTAATCCTTGATTTATTGATTTTTTTTTTTATTAAAACGATATTGTTTTGATCTTATTTACAAAAACAAAAAAAAATCAGGAAATCAACTTGGATGGATCTTCTCGATCCTTATCCGGGTCAATCCCGGATCACTTTTTTATAAGTATGTTTGTAAAAGCTCAAATACTTCACATTTAAGTGTGATTTAATTAGAGCAAGGTGATTAAGACACTTTACATAATACTACAATATGCATGGACATTGTCATCACTGAAAAGATGGACTGTATCATCAGGGACGGTGCAGTAAGCTTGGTCTGGGAAGTATCCATGAACACTTTCATTGAACCCATGTCTGTAATAATTATACGATGTCGTGTACGTAGTTTCATCCAAGTATTGGGATGCATATGGATAATATTCACTGTCATATGGAAATGGCCAAAACTCTGCTCTTCTTCCTGTTCTTCTCACTACCTTCAGGACCTTTCTCTGGTCGACATACCCTTTTACAGTCACCTTTTGCTTGTCCATGTCTATTTCCAAGCTATCAACACCTGCATGATGCAAAGTAAAAAAAAAAAAAAAAAAACGAAGAAGAAGAACATTGGCAATTTATATTCTCTTTTAAGTAGCTAGTTTGATTTTGATCAAAATCAAATCGAACTAGCTAGATCATTGCTATTAAAATCAACCCGGCTCGCTAAGTCAAACCGAGACTTGATCGATCCAAAGATACAAGCCGAGCTAAGTTTGAAAAAGAAACTGATGGGAATCGACTAGATTAAACCGAGTGAACTAATAGTAAAGCTAAGTTGGTGTCATTCTGGGAAGCCAAGCCAAGAGAGTTAAAAACTTAGTTGGGCTCCATGCTTCCTTATACTTTGTTGTGTAAGAAAAAAAAAAAATACAAAAACCGAATGAAACTAAGATGCTAAACTGCAAAGACTAAACAAGATAAATTCTGAAAAAAAGCTACAAACACTTGCCATCAATTTTCGAGATTGCTCTTCGTATTCTCTTTTCACATCCTTCACAATCCATATGTACCAAGAGCTCCACAGTCTATCAAACGAGTGGAAATGACGGAAAACATATCTAGTAAGTAGAAGCATGGATACCACGCATAAGAGCAATGGCGGAGAAAATCTTGATGGGACTAGAGCACTTACAGACAAGGCGTTGGATAATTTTGACCTCCCAAATCGCCATTGAAACATGATGGGCGTGCGTTTGAAGCTCTACAGAAGAAGCTAAGAATGTTTCTCCTTCTCTACATATGTTAGCATTTATCACTTCTCTTCTTCTGGGAAGCCACTTGGTTTTGTGTAGGCAGATGGCATTCTTCAACCGTAGATGGCTTGTGTCATGATCACAAGTGGGCAGATAATTTCTTTTTATTTGAGTTATTTCTCTCAAAGCTTTGAGCCTTTTACTGCTTTAAAGTTTAAAGAATATGTATTCGTACGGGTTTACAGATAGCATTAGATTTGTGTCAGGCATAGATCAAATTCAATGGCTGTTAATAACCATGTATGGGTGGAGAGAATTTCATTGCTTCGTACCATAGAATGGCTGCAATTCTAATCATAATTCTGGAAATTAACTTGAAAAATGATTTAGTCCATTGAGTTATTAGATCAAGCCGAGTCATTTTAATTTTTAATTTTTTTTTAAATCTAAACCTACTTGGATTAGTTGAGTCAATCAAATCACTAAAAATCTAGTTAAATTAATTGAATTTTATCGATTCATCATATTTTAGAATTCAACTTAAAAATTAACTTGAATTACGAGTTTTCTATATCAACCTTCCGAATCGACCTGACAAGAAGATATCATGCCAAAACAAACAAGAATGTTAAGAGGATCTAACTCAAGACACTAATCGTTACTTTCTTCTCACAACGACATCTAGTCGAAGAACAAGATGTCTGATGATAATATTTTTTTTTCTGGTGCAGAGCCAGAATCAGCCTAATTTGCCAAAGATCTGGTGCATTTCCAACCTACCAATTTCCATCTCTTTTGAGTACGAAATTCCTATCCCATTGAGAAATCTAACTGAACTGAATTTATTTGTGTTTGGAGGAGAAGAATACTGAAATGGGCCAATGTGTTGAAATTGCTGTCCATCAGAATATGTTCTCTGCCTGATTCTTCTTTCCAGCAAAAATCCTTGCAAAACACACAACTTCAGAACAGAGAATTGGAAAATATATATGCAATCGTAGCAAATTCTCTAGACTTGCTTTAAATTATCCCACAGAGAACTTACCCATCATTTCCATGTTTCAATAACAAATGGAGAGAAGCAAGCATATATTAATAATTATATATGCCCAACTGCATGCATCGATCAAGTTGTATTATTAAAAAAAAAAAGGAGATAATTATTAAGAAAATTCAAGTTAACGGATATTCTTAGATAATGTTTTTTTTATACGTATATATTATGTTTTGAAAACAAGAAAATTCATTATGAAATTGTTTCGAAAACATTTATTTTATATCCTCATTTATATTTCTTCGTTCAAATATATTTTTGTATATATTTATTCTGTTATATCATACTAACCAAATTCAATCTTAATAAATAGATAATAAAAGAATTTTTTTTAATTATTAATAACCATTTACCATAAAAAACTACAATATTGGTGAATGCGATAAAAACACTTGCTAGCTTTTTAGCTTGTTTGTCTGTGTAGTTAGATCAAATTTTTAAAAACTTTTGATTTTTTTAGTTTCAAAGTTAATATTTTTTATTATTTTTTTATTGTCTTGATATGCTGTTATTAAAAATAAAAAAATATTATTTTAATATATTTCCAAACAAAAAATATTTTAAAAAACAAGCTCTGCCACAATTTCTATCAAGCTAAAAGGTTGTTTAATACTATGATAGCTTTTGTTTTTTTTCCAATCACAAAGAAAAAACCGTTTAGTCAGTCAAATAACTTTTACCTTTTGCACCGAGCCCATAAATAATTGTGTTTCAAAACTTGTTTTTATAGAAGCTAAAATATCCAACTTTTCATTTATGAATACTTGCGTTTTTATTTATTTTGCATGCAAAAATGCATTTCACAATAGTTTTAACTAAACATATATTTTTTTAAATCTATTTAAAAAAAAACAACTAAAAATAATTTTTTAAAACCTGTTTTTTTTAATCCGCAAAAATATACCCAAGACTTGAGTCAGCATTGATTGATTTTGACATTTCTCTGCTTACACATGTTATGGTGATGGACCAGGCAAGTTGTAGAGGTGCAATTTCAAGAAGAGAATAATAGCAAAGTGAAGCATTTTGCAACTCTATCTTGGAGATACAAATTGTTGGGGCAAGCATTTCGCAACCTCATAGGAATATGGTGCGTTTCCACCCATCTCTCCAAGCATATGCCTTGATGTTACATAGCTTTCACACCAGAAAGAATTCTTACCTCAAGTATACCCTAAATTCGGTATAAATCAGAATAATAATCCATTTTTATTTTAAAATTTGGTCATTGAAATATCCACAATCCATTTCTCATAATTAATCTCATCTCATAACTTCATTTAATAATTTCTGGGATCACAAGGACTCAATTGATTAAAATAGAAATAGAGAGATTGAATTAATTAAACAGATCTCTTAGGTACGGAAACGATTTATAATGTTGATTTAATTCTTAAATATCTAAAATTACTAGGTATTTTCTGTTCTCTTCGAAAGTTGTGCTGAGTTTTTTTTTTTTACTCGGGTATCCTCGTACTTTTTTAAAGGATAAGACTAGTTCCGTTTGGAGTTTGTGGCTGCGCCCCAATAAGTATGCTTTTTAAAGATCGAACTCGTGTTCTCACCCTTACAGGAATATAGCAGTGCCTTACACAAGCTGTGTCGAGTTTAAATATATAATTTGGAATGTTTTGTTTTTCTCTTATTATATTTTATGATATATTCATATAAATAAATTATTTTATCTTATGTGATAAAATATAATAATTTTATATTAAATATATAAAAAACAACGGAATCTTTATTCATATTTGATAGAGAAATTTTACTTTCTTAGAGAGAAAAAAATATTTTTGTAAGTAACTGAATGTAATTTCTTTTAAAAAATATCAAAAAAGGTCCCAATCAAAAAATAAGATTTTCCTATAGACAAAATTAACACGGGCGAAATTGATATTAATCTATTAATTTGAAGGTCCATCTTGGGCCCAATCCACTAGACTTCTCCCCCTCTCATATAACAGGCCTAAGCCTTACAGCTTATCAGTCCTAGGCTCAATAAGAATCAAGCCCATCGAGACCCTTCTTCAACGAAAAGCAAAGAGACAAAACGCTTCTTCTCTCTCCTCGACATTCTCAACAAGGAAGAAACACACAGACAGGGATAAAAAAACGTCGTTGTTTAACTCTGCAACAAGAGCTCAATAAGGTCTGTATATTTGATAATTTCATGTTGCTTTGCTTTGCTTTGCTTTGATCTGATTTGATCTTCTTATTGTTGGTGTTTCTGGAAGGCTAGGGCTTGGGAGGTAGAAGAGAGACTTGATTGGGAGACAAGAGGATTACTATGTTCTATGAAAGATGAAGGGTGAAAGCAGTTATGTGCCGCCGCGGTATATTCCGTTGGACCAATCGGATTTGGAAACGGAGAGTTTTCCACGAAATGAAGAGCGTTCTGGAGCTGCTAGTGTTGTAGGTGATGGACCGGCGCAATGGTCGTCTGGGATCTGTGCTTGTTGCGATGATATGCAGAGCTGTACGCTTACTTTTTCTGCTTTGTGACCTTGATTTATCATCAGAAGGAAAATTAATTTGAAGGTGCCTAATGAGTTGAATGAATAAAAATGTTGGGTTTTGTATTGTTTATCTTTAGTTGCCGGCATTGTTGTGGCTCCAAGAAAGGAATGATTTGATTCTTTAAGTAAAGGTTTTGGATTGCGCCGTTTTAGGAAGGGGATTTGTTTTCTGGATTGTGTAGAACAGGAATTTAAACTTGACTAAAGGCCACGTTTGGGAACGAGCCGCAGCTGCGGTTGCACCCCCGTTCCCAAACGGGGCCTAAAGTAGCTAACATGCCTTTTTCTGACTAATCATAGAGTCCCAATGAGTTAGCTTATTTGAAAAACACCTTGTTCTTTGGGTAGAGGTTTCCTAATTAGGAATCAGGAATATCAGGAAAAAAAATTATCTGTATGATCCTTTCCATTTAGTGTTTGTGTTATTGCTAGTATATTACTTATAGGCAGACTGCCTCTTGAATGAACTATCGCATACAATTCTTATATGTAAATGTGTTAAACATACCATTAAGCCTTCAATTAGTGATCTTTTTTAAGCTGCACTGGTGTTTGACAAATGTATCTGTTAGTCACAAACCTGCGGAATGGATGGTAGTTGGTATTGGTCGTTGATGTGATGTATGAATTGAATAATTACAGCATCTAAAAAGTGGTAATTCATTTCTTTGTTATTCCTCTTTGTTTGCGGTAGGATATTGATCACCCAAAGAATCTAGGATGTTGCATATTTGGGTAAGAAGAACATTTTTTGTGTACTAGGGCATGGTTGTGATCATGAAATCTAGCTTAAGGAAAACTGCTGGGGAGTGGGTAGCAGTGTTATTATGAGATGGATGTATTCAGTGTTAGACATTTCACTCATGGCGGGTTTGTTGGATATAAAATGCATGACTGATAAGATCTAGACTTTGGGTGATCAATATCCTACCTTTATGAAACACTTGCATGTACATGCCTGTAGATTTGCATGGAATGTATTGAAAGTCCTTTTTTTTGGGAACTTATTGAACAACATGAATCTATTGTTGCCTAAAAAGAAAATTGTTAATACAATGCTGTTTTTGGTGTGTACAGGTTGTATTGGTCTTTTTTGTCCTTGCTATTTGTTTGGTAAGAATGCAGAATTTTTGGGTTCTGGGACTTTGATAGGATCGTGCGCAACCCATTTTATTTTGTGGGCTCTTGTCAACACCGTCTGCTGCTGTATGACTGATGGCATTTTGTTGGGGTTACCTGGATGCTTTGTTGCATGCTATGCTTGTGGTTACCGCAGGGTGCTTAGGGAAAAGTATAATTTGCAGGTATTGCTAGTTCAAAATTGTAATTTTATCGAAAAAAATCTTCTATCTATTTTCCTTAATGCTGTGGAGGTTGTTTGTGGATGCTAGATAAATACACCTGCAAATGTTCAGGCTTGAGTAGTTAGTGTAGGACATTGATGTCGATGTTTGGTTTCTTTCGGTGGTGTATAGATTTTATACCTTTGGTAGCATAAGACATGGGATTTAGGATATGTTTGATGGATTTCCTCCAAGTAGGAGTTTAACAAATAGTTGGAACAAAGATTGCTGGGAGCTTAGAGCACAGAGATAAATCAAGACGTTGAATTTTCAAAGCTGCTTTGCTTTAGGTTTTCTTTCATACATGATAGACTACACGAGATATTTGGAGCTGCTTGTTTAGGCTTAAAGTTCATTGTAGAAAAAGAAAAGGCTGTTCCTAAAAGCTAAATGTGTAATTTGTGTTGATTTCTTATGCAGGAAGCGCCATGTGGTGACTTAGTGACACACTTTTTCTGCCATCTGTGTGCTAATTGCCAAGAATACAGGGAGATCCGTGAAAGGTCTGGTGACTCCAATTCCCCTGATCTTAAACTGGCGGTGGTCACAGCTCCACCAGTCCAGACAATGGAATCAGGTAATACAGAGTAATGCTTCTACCATAACACTCCTGGCAAGACCACCACATATTGTTTCACACTTGACCTCGCACCATCCTATGCCAGATTAAGCAGTCGACATGCATTGCTTTTTAAAGCATGTCTTCTTAAGTTTGTATCCGTGAGACTAATGGAGATCTTTTATATAATCATTGTAAACTACTTGTCTTTTTACTAACAGGCACCAATTATCATCACACAAGAGTAGACTAAGGTAAAAGTAAAAGAAAAACTGCTAATGCATTTCGCCATCATATTCTGCCACCACTCTCTCACTCAATGCTCATTGTTGGTGTAGATTTTGATTTCTGAACTTGTTTTTTTCATTTAATTTTAGGTTGGTTTTTACGGATATTCTGGATAATTCAGTTATTTTGCTCATTCCTACATGATAGGGAGAACTGAGAAGAAAAGGACCTTCTCCGTCGCCACCCCTATATCATTTCCACCTGGCCAACATCTGTGCTTCAAACCCTTTCTCTTGCAACCTCAAATCAAGTAACATAAAAAGGAAAGAAAAAAGATCTTGAAAATATTTATCTATTTCTTGTTCAAATCAACACAGATATTCAAAACTAAACTTGATTTAGAATCTGTTGAGGCATTGGCCACCACTCCCAAAACAACATCATACAGGAAATAATGAGCATTAAAGCGTTTTGGATTCAAGCCAATCTGTTATTTCATGATTTTTCTTCTTCACATCAATTAATGGTTTTTGGTTTGTGATGTTTCTTCTTCTTATGGGTGCACCATACATGTCTGTAACTGCTTCAAAGGGTGGGCAATGGTGTATTATTTTCGGCGCAATTGACCAAATGCAGGACCGCTCATGTTAAAGGCATTCTCAATGCCGTCGCCGGCATGGGAGAAAGCTGTAGATGGCACCAGCAACTTGCATTTTCCGATATGCTGTGGCTATCATCTTCAGAAGACAAAATACCCTTTAAAATTTTGATTCTCTCTTCGAGTTCCCAGTTTTAAATGATGGGATAAGAACCTGGGAATTCAAGAAAGGACCAGCTCTTGACTCAAAAATCATAGCTATAAGATGGATTAGGGATAAGATTAAAAAAACAAAAAAATCTAGGTTACTAGATCAGTGGTCAACTTACAGATTATCGGATCAATTGTTTTTATTAATATTGTTTTAATTATTTTTTCAGTGATAACCAGTTAGATCAACAAAGTTTCACTGGATTAATGTTTGTTTCACCGAATTAATGTTTTATTTGATTTAACTAAAAATCTACGTTAATAACTATGATCAAAATCAATTACAAATATAAATAAAATAAAATAAATAACAATAAAAAATGACAACGTCCATCTTTGTTCTAATAGCATTTCACATCTAGACTTTTCACAGACCAAATAATGCTATTTTCAAAAGAAAATATCTCCTCTTTAAGAATTTTTAATTTTTATTTAGTGTTGGGAAATTCAAGAATTAATAAAACTATTTCTTTTATTCTTTTATGTTGGGTTAATTAATAAAATTAAGTATTAGTATATGACTTATAACAAGATAGGTGTATAAGTTACGAATTGATTAATTTGGGTAAATATTTTTTTTATATAAAAATTAAAATAATATTATTTTAATTTTTTTTTGTAAAATTAACTGATTTTTAACTGTATCTATGAAGTCAATTATGCTAAACAAAATCAATTCTAAATTAAAAGTTTAACACCCAACCCATGCTAAAGGATGGATTAATAGCTGGGTTTAATATCCCTATTAATCTTAATATAATAAATTAAAAGGAACATACAAGCAGTAACATGTTAAGCAACCACGTGTCAAACAATAATAGCCAAAGGAATTCTAAAAAACCTTTTCCTTTTGATCTCTCTCTCCAGGAGCATTCCATGCACAACACCACACGTCAACAGACTTATGCTGCTGCTCCCTCCTCTCTCCCCTCTCTCTCACCCTTATATATCAACTGCCAAAGATTTTGTTAAAATAAAAATAAAAAATATTTCCCATCCACCCCATCAATAGCCTACACTGTCATCAGTCAAACGACAGTGAAAAAAATCCCATCAAAATCTCCATTTCTCCAACCTCTCTCTGTTTTGGCCGTAGCCGTAGCTGTACCCTTAACTGTACCTTAATCTTCTCATGTGCATATTGTTTTTCTTAATCTGTTTTGGCCATAGCCATAGTCGTAGCTGTAACTGTAGGATCAGTTCTTACAGATGTTTCTAAAGTTTACCATGTAAAAAAAACAGTCCATCCATGTCGGGAGTAAGGATTCATAGTTATGTTTCTGTCTTGGTTATATATGCTGTTTTCTATACATGGAAATTATTTCGTATTTACAATGATTGGTTGAATGCTTTCTGTGTTTAGCATTGGGTAATGCAAAATATTAATTATTTTGGACGTTTTCTTTTTTAAAAACATAACGATTAGGTTACCTTTTCATGCCACGTTCTGCTTGATTTTCCTGATATGATCTTTTCCGTTTTTTGTTCATGCATCCGTTTTCCTTGTTTAATGGCTGTGCCATTGGTATTGGAAAGTTTGGAACTAGTCTGTAATGGTTGCCCTGCTGTTTCTTTCTTGTTCTTATTATAGTGTTTTTTGATTTGAGTATGCCCTTTATAAGAAATAAGCATTTTGATTAATAAATGATATTTTGTTTTCCTTTTTCAAATAAATTATTATAACAAGATTATGATACTAATGTGATTTCTTTCTATAAGCATATCATTCAAATCTCTATACACACTGGGTTCTAATCTTTCTCTCCGTTCGTCTTTCTCTTCGGTTTATTGCAGATTAAGGGTGAAAAATAATGGATTTTTTCAAAAGCACCTTGCCCATTTGCCCTCAGCATTGTTCACGATGGGCTAGAGTTTACATGGAGTATTGTCTTTGCAATATGAAAGATGGGGTTTCATTAACTTTAGGTATGATTAGTGTTTTGAGTTGGGGTGTTGCTGAGATACCTCAAATCGTTACAAACTATAAGGAGAAATCCACTGAAGGACTTTCCCTTGCTTTCTTGTTGACATGGATTATTGGGTGAGATATCTGTTGAAGTACTAGGTTCTTGCTTTATGTCTTTTGATAATATGTTTGCTTGTTATGTTAATTTGTAATGCTTTTATTTTTAGGGATCTTTTCAATGTTTTTGGCTGCATGTTGGAACCAGCTACTGTAAGTGGTCTTTTTTTCTTTTTCTTTTTCTTTTACCTCTAATTCTACTGATTGCTTGTTTTGATTATCCACTTTACTTGTTGAAATTCTGAATAAACTTGTTATTATGCTATATAATCCAATGAAATTGTGATGTTTTGAATGATTTCATATGCATTTTCTCGTTTAAGATAAAAAAATAAAAACATTAGAGACAAAGGGAAGACCTCCTACAAAATTCACTTAAAAATTGTACTCTTAATTTGTCCATGCCTCTCTAACCAAACATGTTTTTTACCCTTCTGTCTTTAGATACTAACCAAATGCAACCTAAGATCATGTATTTCAAGTCTATGGTTATATCATCCCTGTTCACCTTGGATTTCAATGATGTTTTAACTGTAGTTTTATGCTTGATTCTGCAGCTTCCAACACAGTACTACATGGCGGTGGTAAGAATTCTGATAAAGATTACAAGTTCTCTAATATGGTCTTGCTATTAATTTAGTTGGTCTCTTGTCATTGAATAATTCATTTACAATGCTTTGTTGTTTTTCAGTTGTATACAATGACCAGCACACTTCTTACTGCACAAACTGTTTACTATGGTCACATCTATCATCGACTGAAAAGCAATAGACGACGCCTCAAGGTAAGGATATTTTTTCTTCTTATAATTTAACAGCAATTTTCAACATTTAAGTATGTATTTTTTTTTAGTGAAAGATCAAAGTTCTTGGAACGAGTCAGAAGGAGACAAACTGTTCTGTAGGTGGATTCTGGAGGCAGAAAATTGTGTTAACTATTGTGAAGCAAAGCTTGGCCTTGAGCAGAATACTGAATTTTTTCATGTTTATGCTGGATTTTAATCTATAATATATGAATTCTGGGATATGGTTCCATGAAGAAATGTTTTGAAACATGAATGTAACCGTCCCATGGGAACATTTTCCTTTCCAATGTGTCTGCATAAATTAGAAGTACTATAATTTGGTTTTTCTTAAATATAAATGGAAATTTATGTCAATAGATTTGATGACAGATATGCTGTTTATTGACTTCTTCAAGTAGCTAAAAAATCTCTGCACTTCTATTTGTAATGTGCTGTTCAGGTTCTAGATTAGTATTTGCGCATGTAATACGCTGTTAATGTTCTTCACTGTAATCCAGGGCCCTGTCTCCAGTCATTCTGAAGAGGCTGGAAGAGTTAAACAAGGAAATAGTGATGCTGGTGCACAAGTCAACAGTGCTGATAAACAGAGAAATGAACCTGCAGCTCCTGAAGGAACAAATGGTTTGAGTTCACCAATTCCTTTTCCAACACTTCCTCAAAAAAGTTCCCCTGAAAGAGATCTATACTACGCGTAAACTTCTCTTCTTGAATTTGTCGATATGCATTAGATTTGAATCACAACCTCAGCTTTTTTTTTATGTGGTTGTACCAGTCTATGTTGGTGCTTGTTCGGTTCTTGTCAAGGACTTTTCTTGGATTTATATACTGAGTTCCAGGTGGAACATTCCACCATGAACCCATGGTTGCAAAAACTGTAACTGAATGCTGTAGCCCCATTTTGATCTGAAATACAGTAGCCTTTTTTGGTTCCGTATTTGAAGTTGACAATACTTCTCTGCATTTTTTTCTTGTATGCGATCATGCTATTGAAATAGAACTTCATATACAATATGGTTATGTCACAAATGTAATTTTCTTCTATCATTTTTCTTTCAGGTCAGCAAGATCTCTTTCAAGCAGCCATACTCCCACAGTAGGATCCTTTTTAGCACAAAGAACGACTCCTCCATCGTTTTCGATTAGGAATTCAATTGAAGAGCCGTTGCTTGGTGAAGATGTAGCCACACAATCTGCACCGAATTTGAACACCAAAACCATGCTATGTGTGGTTAGGATATATACCAATCTTTTGCAGTTATTTTTTGTGAAGAACTCTACACTAAATATGACATTCTATTATAGTCACAGACAATTTTTTATTTCAGGTATCTGTAGTCACATTCCTTGGAACACTTAATCTTCACCATTCAGCAAACAGCAGGCTTGACAGGGTGTTTGAAAATAAAAATCAAGGAATTTTCATTCAAGTAGGAAGAAAGATTTTGCAGGTATCCCAAATTGAAGTTTAGTTTCATTCAAGAAATCCTAGGTAGCGTTAATATCTTGGGGGGAAAAAAGAGAGATGGAGACAATAGGGGACATGTCTCTATCTTTGTCTCTTCAACCGCCATTTCTATCTTTCGATGCTAATTAACCAAACGCACTAGTGAATTAAATTGTCGATCATTGTGGAAAAAATGGTGATTTCCTGTCTTTCTTTTACAGATTCCTCCAAAGTAAATTTCCCCTTTTTCCCTACTATTATTTAAGTTGGTCATCCAGCGTTCTGCTTCTTGTGCATTAGAGATGATTCAATTAAATGTAGGATAACTCATGAGATAGAGGATAGTATATATGCAAGATGGTAAAACATAATCCTGGACTTAGTCACTGGCTTTCATATGCTGCTCAACTATAGACAACTTTTTCTAAAAAATCCCTTTTAAATTTCTTTTGATATTTTCTTATGTTGTTTTTCTTAAAACGGATTTCAGACAAGTAGCATAATGTCACATGAAAACGATATTGATGGAAATGTAATTGGAACGTTCCTTGGTTGGTCGATGGCAGCTATTTACATGGGTGGACGGCTTCCTCAAATCTGCCTAAATGTAAGATGATCTTCCCAATATACCAGTATTATCAGCATTCAGTAATTCGTGCATGTTTTTTTCTATTCAATGCCACAAGGTTATCTTCATTTCAGAAGACTGCACATGAGATGGTAGATATAACATGTTATATTAGTGCCCGTTTGGTAACGCGGGCATGGCTGCGGTTGCACCCGTGTTCACTAACCCAAAGCATCAATTTAGCAGAACTATGACAGAAATACTCATCCCCTCCACCTCTTTATTTTCCTGGAATATTTGCACAGTCTGTGGTGTATTGTTGCTTCCTCTAGATCTAATTTTAACTAGCAATGCTTGTCTTCTAAATTTCTACAACTAAATTCAACTTTCGTGGTTTATCAATTTTGCAGATCAAGAGGGGCAAGGTTAAGGTAAAGGATATTGACCTATAACTTCAGTGTTCCATAAAAGCTGATATATGTTCCACGGCACAATTATGTAGTCACTATATCTTCAACAGTTTCTCCTACCCAAAATGTTGTGCTAAATTTCTTCTATGCTACTCAGGGGCTTAATCCATTAATGTTCGTCTTTGCTTTGGTTGGAAATATCACATATGTAGCAAGGTGCATACAATCCCCCCCGCCCCACCACCATCTTTGATTTCATTCTTGTCTCTGCTTTTCTATTCTCTAATTTTGGGTCAGGTATTTATTACGTTTTCAATAGCATACTAGTCGATAGCTTGGCATGGTCAAAGATCAGAGCAAACCTACCATGGCTGGTGGACGCAGGAGGTTGTGTGCTGCTTGACACTTGTGTATCCTTGTTAACTCACAGTAAAATTCTTAGGAAAGACTGTGAATTCCACTTGGCTTATGTGTTTCCATACTTGATTGTCAACCTGGATAAGATGAGCCCTGTTGTCTTCCATTTTTTTGTCGAACCCTAATGTCTTGACTAGATACTGCTTCAATTCGTCTACTTTCGCTACCGGAGGCGCCAAGTAGTGGAGGACAAGCTACAAAGCTCCAATGGAGCTTAGATAGTAATGAAACATGTTGACTAAGGCATCTCCTCTCCTGGATCTTCCATTGTTTTTGTCTATGCTAATATTGTTTATTCATTGGAGCTTCTTTTTTTTTATTGGTTTAGGCACTGTAATAGATCCATGGCATCTCAACATTCATAGCCTCCCATCAAACTTGATCAGGCATAAGCCTTGCTGCAAATGGCCATCTTGCGGTGATAATAACTCTTCATTTGGATTTTGTTGGGTGAGCTAAGCGATAGAAGTTCTGATTGTTATTTACCGTTTGGACTTCCATGGTAGAAGACCACCTTGTATTTCTCCTCCAATCTGGTTCATTCCTTCGTTTTTTAGCTGTCAGAAAATGGATGGGAACTGACTCGATGAGCTCCAACTCATTTTCTTTCTTCCACCCCGTTTTTCATTCAATTATGAGTTGCGTGAATTTCATCGTACTTATTAAACCTCGTCCGGTAGTTTAACCTGCCGACTCTAAACTAGTTTTAAGTTGTCTTTTCTTTCAAATATAGACACGTCCACTTATGTCCTAGGCAACAGCAAGGCCGCCTTTACTACAAATCTCCATTCAAATTTCATGGAGTCTCCATTTCCCTACTTGCAAAAAGATTCTTATACAACATGGCTCGCCATCTTTCCCTTCCTTAATTCCACTGCCTCTAGATCATCGCTTACGATGCCTTCAGCACCACATCTCTACAAATGATCCGTCAAGGTGCATGCCCTCAAATGTTTATTACCTCTATGGTTTGCTATATTTGATTGATCATTGATCCTTTCAAAATAATCAATGTTCCATCTAGAATCGTAAAGGGATTCTCGGACCCTTTTGTGTATCAAAACTAACTACTTTCTGATCTGTCAAGTAAATCATTCACAACCAGACATGAGTATATTTATCTATTGAAAGTGAGGTTCTGGAGCATGTCTCAGAGGATAGAAGTTTGATGAGTTAAGGTTTTGTTTGGTAACGCGGTGCAAACTGTATGATTTTCTGTGATTTTTTTACCTCTATTGCACATATATATATATATATATATATATATATATAGTGCATGTTTTATGGCGACATGTAGAAATTAATATTCGTGCAATATCTATATATTAGTGGATGAGGAGCGTGACTTAACATAAAATGGCTAAAAATCATTGTAGTTTGAATTTTCCTGCACAATTCAATAGAATATTATTTACAAGTATAGAAATCATTGCCTACATAAACTCACTTAAATTCGTAGGCTATAAGATGTTCGTCTGCTGCATTAAGGGTTGGAAGCTTTACTTTTTGTGGCTCACCAGAATAAGAACTGATCTGAGGACGGAAAACTATGTATGTACCATCATTAGGGTTGTTTTGCAGCCTGTACAAATGTTGCCCAGCAGCATAGGCTCCAAGAAGTTGGTATGATCTCTCTGATTGATACATTGCCAAACATAGATCATCTCCACCTACAAAATCAACCTTTTCAATTACGCTGGAATCGTGAACTGAAGCAATCTTCTGTTCATCACACGTAAGTAATATATACTTACAAGCAGCTAGCTCAATCTGAGTGAGGTAAATAAAATCAAGGGCTGCAGAAATCTCCTGCTCAAACTGATGAAAAGGTCCACTCTCAAAATCCATCCTTTTCAGCTTACACAGTCCCTCTCCCAACTCCATCATTGCTCCTTTATGATTCTACACACGCCATTAATTTAAAGCCACTACAAATCGATAAGCAAACAACAATAAAGAAACAAACAAACCTGGTTGAAGAGGTGATGGAATCCAACAGCACACTGAAGAATCCCATGGAAAAGAGTCCTAGTGGGCTCTTCTGCTCTAATCCACAAAGCTTCAAGAACATCATGGCACTTGTAGTATTCCCTCTTGTTGAAAAGGGCAGCTGCTTCTTCAAAGCTACAACTCTCCTCACCATCATCTTCCACGCTGTAATATCTATAAGATATGCGAAAGGAAGTGGAATATTTTCTAGTAGTGTCTTGTTTAAATATCGAAGAGACTAGAGGATGATGAGCTCTCTTAGACAAAGATGAAAAGTTGATTGATGATTTGCTGTGGATCGATGAAAGGACATAGGAACTTGGTAAAATGGATAATGATGATGAGATGGGGAGAAACTTGAGAATTGTTGCCATTCTCGTTGAGATGTTTCTGTGGTGTGGAAATGTCTTCCCAAGTTTTCTAGGCGGGATTGTTCTTGTGGTGGAGGCTTTAGAACGGGGGGAGGAGGATAATAATAATAATAATAATAATAATAACAACATCAATAATAATAACAAAAACATGCCTTTGAAAGTTCTAGGAATAGATTTTTTTGAATTTTAACCTTAATTTTTATTACACGAATTTATTTTAGTGAATATTTGATGTTGAAACCATAATTGTTAAATTTAATCTGAGTTTAATATAAATTAAATTAGATTTTTAGTTCAATCAGATATAATAAAAATCATTTAATTTATTTAAATTTTTAGTAGTTTGATTGATTTAGTCATTCCAGTAAAAAAAAAATGATGAGAAGTTAATTAAATTATTCAACAAGTTAATCCAATAATTTAGTATTAATATGTTTTTTCGTGTCTATCTTAATTTGAATTTGAAGA
>Ga0307517_10002628_pt1 | contig 28635 bp, 16 predicted proteins | sample 23_EM_MG_FD_194515 | JGI IMG/M metagenome (GOLD analysis project Ga0307517, IMG submission 194515) | Populus trichocarpa ectomycorrhiza microbial communities from riparian zone in the Pacific Northwest, United States - 23_EM | ecosystem: Host-associated > Plants > Roots > Unclassified | place... | reverse complement strand
AGGTTATTATCAAAAATAATTTTTTAAAAAATATTATTTCAATATATTTTTAAATAAAAAATAATTAATATCACACTTTCAAACATCACATTATTAATTTAGAGTGTATTTGAGAATGTGGTTGTGGTTGCTTTTCAAAGTGTTTTTCATTTCAAAACACATTAAAATAATAATTATTTTATTTTTTAAAAATTATTTTTGATATCAACACATTAAAATGACTTGAAAACATCAAAAACATATTAATTTAAAGCAAAATAAAAAAAAATTAATTTTTTTTAAATACTTTTGAAATGAAATGCAAGAGACGCCTTAATTTTAATTTGATGGTGGGCACTAACGCTTAAATGGCTTTTATAATTTCCATCCGGCGTAAGGCTAGTTGCTCGAAATATCATCTAATCCGGCACCCAAAATTGAGCCAGTCTGTCTTATCTCAATGATTAGAAATCTAGCGGCCATTGATCAATGTATATATACTTTAGAGCTGAAGAAAGATAACCCTATCATACTTTTTTTTTTTTTCTCTTTTGTATAATTATTCCCTGAATTATCCACCATTTTGATTTGGTTGGCATCCTTTGTATATTTTTCTTTTGGTTTTAATACATGAATTATGGTGTGTTTAGATTTTTTTTTTTTTTTATCATTGAACTCTACATATGGAAACACTTAATTAACCCAAAAGACCACTAAAATACACTACCGGAAAATTGAACATTTTTCATGAAAAAATCTGCTGGAAATTCTCAGGGATTTTATCAAAACAACAAGAGAGGAAAACAAATTGATTGAGCATAGTAAAATCAATCATACTAGAAGAAGATTCTAGACTAGACTGAACATGGAATTTGAAGAAGAAGTCGACAATAGAACAAGTGACTAGGAGCATGATCGACCAAGGAAAAACAATCCTATGTTAGGTTAGGACAAATGAAGAATATAGGGAACAGCGCGCGATCTTTTCCTGAAACTAAGATAAAAAAAAAAAAATTCAAATGAGCAAAGGGATACACATTCATCTTCTTGGATCGTAAACAAAACAAACACTTTCCTACATAGTTTATACTAGTTTGTGCTCCCGAAATACGATTTTAAATTATTTTTTAACGCAAAAAAACTATTGTCATTACGTAAAATTTTTCAATATTATAAAATTAATCAATTGAGAAATAGAAGGATTATGTATGCTGAATATATAAATTAATAAATCATAAAAAAAAGTTGTTTGTGTTAATTAAAGATAAAAGTGGAAATTTAAACTTTCTTGGAAGAAGTAAATAATAGATGCGCATGCATGCATATTTTACCTCGTTTTTTTCTTTTTTTATATGTTTTTATTATTTATCTTGGTGGTTAATTGTTATTTCTAAATACATGTATTTTCATTCTTATCAATACAATATGGAAATACAATATCTATCTGAAATTTAATAAAAAAAAATTAAAGATAAAAGTATTATGAAATTATAAAAACAATCTAAAAGATTAATCATTATTTTTATTTTAAGTTTATGTTTTGAGAGAGAAGAAAGAGAGTCGTCAATTTCTAGAGGTAGAAAGAAAAGCAGTGTTGACATTGATTATGACCACCAAAATGATCGATCTTAATGCCAACGAGTTTCATTTGATGAGAGAAGTTTCTTTAGGTGTTTTTTACCTTCAAACTGTCTGAAAAACTAGATCTAATCTAGGAAAGAGTTTTAGTTTTGGGTTTTAATGTGGTTTTTTAAGGCTATTTCTGAGTTTATTTTCTTTCAGAACAAATTGCGGCAGACAACAAGTTATCCAACCCATCAATATGTTTTTTTTACATAAGAGCTCATGCTCGCGAACCCTTTCCAACTTTCCAAATGGGCTAGGTGTGCTAGCCTGACTTGTCAAGTCCAACAACACTTGGCTTCTTTTTTTTAATTTGCTTTTTTTAACATGAATTTTTAAAATAATTTTTTAATTTATATTCAAATGAATACCCCTTCTCTCTGATTTTTTTATTTAGCCTTTTTAAAATAGTTGTTAGTTTTTAATTATTATGTATGTATTTAAATTTTAAAGAGATTATTCTAATTCATCTATATTGTTTTTTTTATGTTTTATATAAATAAAATTTATTTTTAAAAATAAAAAATATTTATTTTTAGATAATATTTCTAATATATGCAACCTTATATAATATTATTTTCCCTTTAATTTTATTTAATTAATTTCATGTATGTATTTATTTCTATTATCATTTGATTAAACAAAAAAATAACTTTAATAAACAAAATCATTTAACACAATAAGGTATATGGACCATGTTGTGAGGTCAAATATCTTGATTTACATGTATCTTTTAATTTTTTTAGTTTTGTTTTTATTTTTCACTAATAGTTTTTTTTTTAATTTATTAATGCAAAAGCTATTCTTGATTTATTTAGTTAAATGTATGCATATGTAATTTTGTTTTTTAAAAAATCCAACCATATGCAAAACATGGTGAAATAGCTAATGCAATAGAAAACATGTGTAAACCATTGCAAAATCCAACATCAACACCAACGATGCTCCATCTCAAAATGCAGCTATATTATCATAACAGTAACGTATGCCCCACGAATTCGGACATAAACCCAACCAAACAAGCAAGAACAAACACAAAGCAACAGGCTGCAAGGCAGAGAAGGTATGGCCCCATGGTAGTTGAATCCTCAGCATTGTGAATTTCCGATTTCAAAATACGATTTGATATTCAAGTTTCAGTTTTCTTTTTAATGCTCACAAATTAATAAAGGCTAGAAATGTAGATCAAATCCATTGTTAAGATTTATACTTTTTACTTGTGAATAATTGAGTGTAGTTCGATCTGTACTGCATACAACTTCAAGTTTATTCCAAGAACATGGTTGCAGAAATGAGTGGAATTATGAAGTGGAGCCAATAAAAGGGGTGGAACGTAAAGGATTTGGATTTTTTTTATTAGCTCAAGTTTGCAAGGGATGGCAAGGAGAATCAGAAGTTCAACAAATATTGACAAGAAAGAGGACACAAATTTTATTTCTTAAATAAAATACTTCACCATTTGAACTTCTTTCTGCTTGTAACCACATTTCTCGTAAAATGCTTTGTTCTCAAGACTGCAATCAAGAATCACCTTATAGCACCCCATTGAATGAGCATGATCTGTAAGAAACTCAATAATTTTCTTTCCTAATTGCATCCCTCGGGCGGCAGAATCAACCACAACATCTTCGATATGTCCAACTTTACCACAATTCCTCAAGAACTTCTTTTCAATAAAAACACTCCCAGTTGCAATAATCTTCCCAGAACGAACATCTTCGATCACACAAATAAGATGGTCATCACCATATGAGCTGATCTCTTGAAAACGCTCTTCAAACTCCTTATCCGAAACAGAATCACAAATGGTTAATTGTTGCAATAGCTCTATGAAACCTTTGCTTTTATCTAATATCTCTAGTTTCCGGACTCCAAACTTGTGCTCAGCGTCCATTGAGCTGTGGTGCAACTCTAGTTCAATGATGAAAACATTAGACCAGCTGAAACTACAGAGCATGAGAAAATCAAAACTCCCAGATTATACAGACTAATTAGAGATGAACAAGAAACAAAGTCCTGTTTCTTTATTTAGACCCTATCTTTTAAGTTTCTAAATTCCAAAAATTTATAGAAAACTTAGTATCCTCTTTCATATGACTAGAATATCATGACTTTCTAATCAAATGCATAGCATAATCTAGCACCCCGAACTACAGCACTAAGAAAAAATGCCATAACTACAACATTTAGCTTATAATTGCTTGTTTACAGAAGTTCAAGTTTATAAGATCTAGGCAATCATCATCCTTGAAGCTCAAGTGAAAGTCATCATAATAACAACATTGGAGAAATTCATAGCTTTAAGAAAAAAAAATTAAAAGAAAACTCAGATTAGAATGATGCTATTTGATTATACTTTGGAGGATGATTTTTTTCACAAACAAGATAATAACATCACAAAAAAAAACAAAAAAACCCTAAGACAGCTATTATGGTATTTTACTTCTCCGCGAGTGGAATGCAACATCAATTCAACTGTCCCAAAAGTTACACTTTCTGACAAGTGCTTCCACAAATCAGTCTTTCAATTAGCTTCCCTTCCTGTTTAAGCACTGCATACAAAAACTATTTCCTTTTAGCCCTAATTCTTATAGAAGAAAGAACATCAAGTTTTTTACTGTCATTACCTTGAATTCCCAAAAAGAAACCTTACTTGTTACTTCCAGTCAACAGCTAATAAACAAGCAATGGTGACCCAAGATTCTGGTTCCCTGGTAAGACTTGGTACGGATCTACGTAATGCAATTCCATTCTACTTTTTTGGGTTAAATTCGTGTTGAATGAAATCTTCAATCTCTGAATTACACTTACATTATTAAACAAATTTGATCCCACCAAGACTCTTTCTTTCTAAAAAAAAGACATCTACCTACTCACCCACGAGATTAAACATGATGCAAGCTAAATATACCAGCAAAGAAAAGGAGATCAGAGAAATAATAAAGAGGCGGAAAAATCAAAGGATCTGTTGAAAATTGGCTTACAGTTGAAGCTTGTGTTGGCGCAGTCCAGGTGTTTGATGCAAATGGTTGTGAGAGAGAATTGCAAACTTGCAGATATAGTAAAAAGTTTACTGTATTTAACATTTAGGCTGGGCTGGGCTGCGAGGATCAGGATTCCTTGATTTCAAAGTCAGGCCTGTTTATCCAAACCTTTTTTTTTAATTACTAAATACTTTTATATATTAAGATGTTAATTATTATTATTTTCATTAATTTCTATATGATTGTAAACAACTAGGTATGATTTTAATAAAAATAATTTCTTGTAATTTTATAAAATAAAAAAATTAATTTTTAAGTCATAAGAAAAAATATTTAAGTGATTACAAACTTTGATGTAAATATGAAGGTCATGTGAAGTTAGCGTGACAAGCAAGCATGGACTCATTTTATATTTCATGGATTTTGATTTTTTATTATTATTATTAATATGGGTATTCGGATCAACTTGTGTACACCTCGACTAATCTTATGGGTCCTGAAGTTAATGATCATGTGAATCTCTAGTAACTCTAAAGTTTATGGGACTCGAACTAGTGACCTTTAAGAAATAAATTCAGGGTCTGACCAATTAAATTACATTCTTAAAAATTAATTCCGATTTTACATGTGCTTAAAGAAGTGATGCACCAAAATTAAGAGATTAAAACAGTTATAATGTTCATAAAAGGATGGATTTAACATGGCTCTACATGTGTCAAAAGGGATTTTTAGGTATTCCCGGTTTTAGGTGAGGAGCAAGAAAAAATATACATGCTAGCATCATCTAGTAATTTTTCACATCATTGCAATTTAATGTCGTTTTTTCCAAATTACTGACTAGTTTGATTGACTTTGTTTTTGCCTTCAAAGGCACGTTTTTATTTTGAATTATTTTTTTATAATTTTAAATTGTTTTAATATACTAATATTAAAAATAAATTTTATAAAAAATATTATTTTAATATATTTTTAAATGAAATTACGTTAAAAAGCAACAATCACCGCGATTTTAAATATTTCCTTGTTTGGAACACGCCCGTATTTCCCAAAAAATTAAACTTTGTTTTGCTTAAAATTATTTATTTTATATTTGTGAATTATTTTAATTTATTGATGTGAAAAATTATTTTTAAAAAATAAAAAAATATATTATTTTAATATATTTCTAAACTTTAAAACAGCCAAAACATGTAGCTCTTTCAGCAACCCTGCTCGGCCAAGCAGATCCACCAGGCACCTGTAAGGCTGCAATCGGGGCATTATTCCATAAACATTCCTCATCGTATCAGAATAATGTCTTCCCTCTCGAACCTTTCCACCATGCACGCATGCACTCAGTACCCAGTAATTTGGCATGGGGCTTTCAAGACAATCGGAAGCGTATAATAATCAGGGGTGATGCCAGCATGGGACATGGATACATAGATTGTAGTGCTTTATTAGGAGTATCTAGTCTAGTATAAAAGTCAAGAATGGGACACTATAAAAGTCAAGAAAGTAGGTGTGAATAACATGGGCATAACTTTGGTTTAATTCTCGTATGCCCTGCAGTTTGATAATTGGGTTGCTATGGTTTTATCCGGGTCTTGGCTTGAATGTTGTGCTGGTGGTGGCTTTGTTGGGAGCTGAGAGTCAAAATATGTGGTACTTGGAGCAAGACTGTAATCGAGGTGTTTGCATGCTTGAGGTTTCCGAAGCCCGAGTAGGCGACGGTACTGGAACAAGTTGATGCACATGTCGAGGGACTAAAAGGATGCTCTGTTTTTCTTATATCTACAAAACTCCAGTTCAACAAAGATATTTTGGACTGATTGTGAGAGGTATATAACAAAGAGTTATGGGGACAACCAAAATTTCATTTCAATTTGAACAGTCCAATTACAATGACTAACAAGAGCTTCAACCGAACTCCAACACAATTGTGTGGGTTGGAAAGATCTGTATAGGCTGCTTCACGTCAAACCATAAGGTTCACCAAACAGTGTTCTACTCAAGAGTTATTCAGGCATTCTATCTGAACTTGACTTCTATAACCTAAAAGGCAAAGACAGCATTACTGTTGGGAATATGCAAGATCATCTGCTACTATGGGAGGAACAAATCTGCAACCTTGAAGAGTCTGCTCAAATATATGACCAACTTTGAGCAACTTAGCCTGCATTTACAGTAACATGAACAAGAAATCAATAACTTTCTTGCTTGCTCAACATTTGAAATAAAACTAACCATTCACGACAAAAGATAGCAAAGGTTTGATGTAGCTCTCCTTAAACAAGCATTTGCCATTTCTCTACGTGCTTCATAGCAAAATGCCACGACCATCTCACACATTCATCAAGCTAAACTAGTCTATAATCATATGTTTACTTCTGGTGAGTGATGACTAGGGTCGTAAGGTTTACAGAAAAAAGGCCTGACCAATGCACAACATGAACAAATGGTGTTTCGAGCATGCTTCAAGGAAAGGATTAGTGAAAGCAAAGCACAAATGATTGAATAATAGCACTAACATGAACCAATTAGGGAGAGCAATTTCAGTATGACCTAACAGATACCCAACCCAATCCAGTTGGAAAAAACCCAGATTTCACGTAACCGGAGGGGCACAGGACAGAGCAGGTTTTTGCAGCCCTGACCCACATCTAAATAATTTTTATTTCGTGTATATTGTTAATTTATTAGTTTATTGCTTAACTTTTTACATTATAACTATATATAAAAACCAAGGACAATGAAGGTCTCAAAGCATGCTTGACAACATGGCACGACAATTAAATTAACGTTAAAAAAACCACCATCATCATAAAATGAGAGACTAAGTTATCTCTTATATTTCATCTAACCATGAATAACATGATATATTGTCTATCTTTCATTGTTTTTTCCAATAATAAATTACTTAATCTTCTTCATATCAACTATTTACAACCCAAATCCAACATGGATTAGATTGAAACCTGACCAGAATCAGACCTGCTTTAGTGCTGGGGATGGGCAGGCAAAAACCTGGCTCAACTGAAGCTGATCCTACTTCCAAAACCAAAGGTACACCTACCTAAGAAAAAATACAGATGTAACTATCCCAAATTTGGTCCTCGCCTAGAGCTAAAACCTCCTTGGAATCCGTTCCCCCCCTAATTGCTCCTTATTCTTGTATCTTCCTATACTACATAACCATCCATTTCTCTTAGTTAAGTTTTTCAAAGGAAAAAAAGGTGAACTTCGTATCTCTACACCATAATAGAATTTGTAAAAAATACAAGTTTTCAATACCTCATCAAATGCTGCACCAATCATTTGAAGACCAACAGGAAGTCCTACAGGCCCCCCTTCAACAAATCCACATGGCAAAACCAATGCAGGTAGCCCTGCCAAGTTAACATTGACCTGCAAGCGAGGATATAGTTGCTTAATGTGAGAAACAAACATAAGAGTAATCTTGGCTGCAGGAAATAAATGGTATGACTGTAACCATTGAAAGAAAAAATTCTGGAGCAAAAAAAAAAAAAAAACAGATGAATTCAGAAGGCAGGATATTTCATAACAATTCTAAGGCTTCAAACTATTTTAACCAAAATAAACCACAACTCAAATTTTCAGAAATCTATAAAGCACAGTTTCTTGGAAAAGTAATGAATCTGTGTTGGATGATGAGGATTTCAACTTTTGTCTTATAACAGCACTATTAGTCTATTATTTACCTCTTTTTGTGTTTACATGGTAAAACAGATGGTAGAAAAACATAAGACTTGCCGTATAAACACTGTCCAGCATTTTTTTACTTCACTGCAGTTTATTTCTCAAAACAATAATATCACTCTCATAGTGAAGATGCATTTCTGGCGAACAAAGAAGAGAAAATTAGCTAAATCAACTTGTAGAAATTTTTCCAACATCTGCATAGTTCGCTTATAGCAAAGCAAACAAGAATAAAGCTACGAAATATTGGTCCAGGCCATTCTACAAGTCCATCATGGTCCTCTACCCTTTGAAGTAAAAACATGATTGGTGAACATTCTGTAGCCACATGAAATTATTCCAATAATAATTACTTTAGGGGCTGAATTTCAACTAATACAGTATTTATACCATATTTGCAATTCTGGAATTATATACTAAACAAGGTCCAATTTGTAACTATAGAGTATGGACAATTGGAGAAACCATACGATTTGAGGCGCCATATTCAACAAAGGACTGAAATGCTATACGCAAAAGGAGCCAAAGGTTCAGGAGGATAAGGCAGGATCTATGACTACTACTTGGAACCGTGAGAAGTAATGTGAAATGTGGCATGATACGTTTGAAATAGGGCTCCTTAAGGCCAATCAAAGCTGGCCCTAACCATTTCTGGTGAAATTTGTGAGTGTAACCATGTGACACTCTGGACATGTGGCACCTGCATAGCCATTGGTGTATTTGACACCTGGTAACAGCCATGTTGTCACACCTCTTGCCTATAAATATCCCTTGTTTATGTCATTTGAGGGATTGCCGAACATTTTTGGGCTTCATAGCTTCCCTCTCTAAGTTCTCTCTCTAAGAACATCTCTGGTAATTGCTTCGAGAGCACTCTTTTCTTCTCTCTCTCTAAGTTCCACACTGTCTCTCTCTAGATTGTTTATTATATATAGCTAAACATTTCCTTTAAAAGAATATCCAGATCAAGAACATCTCTGGTAATTGCTTCAAGAGCACTCTTTTCCTAAATACTGAAACTATCCTTGGAGTACTGATAATCACCTCCCATAAACTCACTTATGCTGGGATTGCATGTTCCTCCCAAGGCCTCTATCAATTGCATTTCCTACTTACGGTGTTATTTATATACAAAACGTCCTTGCAATCCATTCATCTGCTAAGGAGCTGCTTCACAGTTTCCAACCCATGTTCACTTCAAAACAATACCCAAATTCCACATATAAAGATCCAACACCATATATCTTCTGATGCCATTTTAGTGCACTTAAAGGTCAAGTACCGACCCAAATCTATTTAATCTTTATCATTCTCTCAAACAACAAAAGTATACCAATTGTTAACTCTAGAACTGCAGCCTGCACAAACCATGCCTTTCAATTTTTAACCTAAGGCATTATCTCCCTCCATCTCTCCCTCTCTCTCCCACCATTTCAAAACAGGAAAGAGGGACAGGGGAATGACATGAACGGGCAAGTTAAACATAAAGCAGCAGAGAAATTCTCACAGTCATAATGTCGCCTGCATACATTGCCAAAGGATCGTTTTTCTTTTCACCTGTAAATATTGACAGCAAATATGTCATTACCTATTAAATTGAATTGTTATCAAAGCAAAGGTATGGATAATATGTCCGTCAAAGCCAAAAAGTTGTGGGCACCATACCAATTTTATATGCAGCAGACGGCGCCACAGGAGAAATTAGGATGTCATTATCATCTAATGCATCCTTGAAGCTTTTCCGAATTAAGGTCCTCACCTAAAACACTATTATAATCATGAATTTCTTCTTGAAGACCTAAAGTTCTTAAAATAACTGGGTTTAATAGGAATTTTTTTTGTCAGAATTCAGATTCTCTAAAAATCATGAAACTGTAACCATTAAGAACAAGAATTTAAGTATCCATCTTCAAACAGTAAAGTTTAGATACTCTAATTAAAGGAAATATTTACCTGTTGGGCACGCTTGTAGTATGCGTCATAATAACCAGCTGAGAGCGCATATGTTCCCATCAAGATTCTCATTTGGACCTGAAAATATGCAATGAATACTACTCAAGGGTCTTGTCTGTGCATGGCTAATCTGTACTTTCAGCTGAAGTGATAATAGCCATAAGCAGTCTATTATAATGGGAGCTGGTGATAATACCTTGCAACATCTCAAATAATATTTGACTATACCATTTTATTTTCCAAGGAAAAAAGAACAGAACAACTTCTTTACAATGACTGCCAGGATGATACATACCTCAGGACCAAATCCTTTTGCTCGGGAATCATTATAAAGAGCATTTAACTCTTCAGCAAAAACTTGGTTCCCATACCTACATGCCAATGTTGAAGAATGATTGCTTGTCTATATATCTAGACAATATAGATATGCAAGAAGAGGCAAAAACTGGACACCAACAAAAACAATTTTTTCTAATTTTTTTTAATTTTTATGGGGTGCTTAATATTATAAGCAGCTACAAAACAGCACCTCAGTGCAAAAGTTTGAAATAAACCAAGATAACTTGTCTATAGCCCAACTGTGGTCTTATTTATACTACATTGTACTGGCAGAGAAATGGAATATGACTCAAACATATGAAACAAACTCCACAATGTGAAATCTGTAAACACTCATAGCTCTATACGCCTTAACTTAATTTAAAATGTTTACCATGTCATCTTCTGTCTAAACTGGAAGTGCTGAATTACATAGAACCAGACAACATATATAGTTCTGTTGAAAGCAACAAAAATATCAAATGAGAACTAATTGTCAGAGAATTACCTGACACCATCATAACGTGATAAGTTGGAAGATGATTCTGATGAAGCAAGAATATAATAGGCTGGTAAACCAAGGGAGAAAGATGGCAATGAGACCTGTAAATCATTTCACCAAATAGGAAACAAAAAGTATCAGCCAAATCTGTTAACCAAAAAACACATGTCTGCTGAGTACAGGTTATAAGTTAGACCTCCGTCACAGTACATCCTAGTTCTTCAAGATGTGAAGCGGCACCACTAATTGCAGATTTTACTCCATTGTCCACACCATCTTCAAGAGTTTCACGGATAAGACCAACCTTCAACCCCTTCAATGGTTTCGATTCCACAAGATTTATAGAAGTGAATTGCGACGAAAAATCAGGAACCTCCTGAAAAGTGAAACTATTATGGTAAGGAACAGACTTTTTCTTTTTTGAAACAAAGAATAAAGAAGAATACAAGAAGAAGAATAACACATCCTCCAAAAAGAGAATACAAGAAAGAAAATAAAACTAAACAGGGCTTTGAAACCCTATAGAATGATAAACCAGAAAATATAGGAAATCAATCCAAAATGCTTAATTGGAGTAGGGTCCCTCCTAATTGTTGAAGACTTTTGTTGCTGCTCTAGCTGGACTGTATGGGTTTCAGAAACATGATGTTTTTCTAAATTCAATTGCTTCAGGATAGCTACTAACATTACCTATTTTTTATTTTTTTTTAGATGAGTTATTAGCATTCCAGGAGAATAGAAGAGCTTATTTTACATTAAATCAGACCATAAAGGAAGGTATGAAAAAGATCACCTCGCAGCATCCACACCGCCCACTCTTTGATTGGTGGAGTATGACTATTCTGACCACAAAATCAAACTATTTTATCGTAGATCCAAACTGAAAGATATGCATATTCAAATTCAACGAAAAAGCTCTGAGCAGAAACACAACAACACCATGGCCATTGCAATCCAGGAGAACTCAATTTCATGTTGGTTCTTTTAGCAACAAGTACAGAATGCATGTTGCATTGATCAACATGCTTGCTTATACGAGTGATGGTGTCACTTTCAGCTACAGGTAACTACATTAACTCTAACAGTCCCGTCAATGACCAGAAAAGTCCACGTTTCCCTTAATGCATGAACATTTCAGTTGCTTCCTCTTAAGCAAGCATCAGAATCTGAAGTTTTGTCAGCTAGTAAATTTATGAGACAAACTCACAGTTTCTCAAAGCAAGAAATCAAAGAGAATTGATTGACCTTAGTGGATAAAATAGAAGAATTCTTACTCGGTTACTACTAGTGGCATCAAATCTATCATGACCAGAAATTACGTGAAGGAGGATGCCAGTATCAGCAACTGAAGTACCAAAGCATCCGATAACATCAAGTGATGATGCATACGCCATGAGCCCAAATCTGGAGACACGCCCGTATGTTGGCTTCAATCCAACAACGCCACAAAATGATGCTGGTTGCCTTACACTTCCACCAGTATCACTACCAAGTGACACCATACATTGCCGAGCAGAAACAGCTGCAGCCGATCCGCCTGACGATCCACCAGGCACCCGAGACAAGTCCCATGGATTAGCAGTCACCTGTTAGAAAATGAACAGCAGAAACTGCCAATGCCTGTCAAGTGTTTGTTTATTTGATTGATTGTTCCCATGAGTCAAAAATCAAGAAGAAAGAAGAAGACCTGGAAAGAAGAAGCTTCAGTGGTACTTCCCATGCCAAACTCATCCAAATTAGTCTTTCCAATCAAAATCCCATCTTTCTCCTTCACTCTCCTAACCGCTGTTGCGTCGAACGGAGCCTTGTAGTTCTCCAGGATGCGGGAGCCACCTGTTGAAGGCATGTCAGCAGTACAGATATTGTCCTTGACCCCAACAAGGACCCCAGCAAGGGGGCCGACATCCTCTCCTTTTTCAATCTTGCGGTCGATTAGCTGGGCATCTCTTAAAAGGGTGTCGGAGATGTGGAGGAAGGAGTGGAGGTGGGGCTCGGTGAGGGAGAGGCGGGAAATGTAGGACTCAGCTAGTTGGGTGGCAGTGGTTTGGCGAGAGAGGAGGGCGCGGCGGAGGGTGAGGATTTGAGATGAAGGCGGGGAGGATTGGTCCTGTGAAGCTGAAGCAGACGCAACGGTGAAGAAAGAGCGGAGGGGTTTAAGGTGAAGAGGGATTCGAGAAAGGGAGCGAGGGGGCTGCTGCAGTGTGGATAGCATTTCTTTCTTTGATTTCCTGTGAGGGAGAATGATCGAGTCTAATCTAATCTAATCTATGGATGAAAATCATGAAATGGTAGGAAATCTGCCTTGTAACTTCAGTTTTGTAGCATGAGCTGAGACGAAAAGGCTTATCCAGTTTGGAAATAGTGTGTGACGAGAGAAAGGATTATGGACATGACCTATACCACCTTTTTTTTTCTTTTTATGTATTTGAGACCTCGTTTCTCGTGTCTTTGCCAAATCAAGTCATGATGCCCATTGAAATCATAGTTGTGGACATTATCAAAAAGAAGAGAGTTCAAATGACAGTAGATGGGCCAAGAGAATAAATTTGATCTATAAAAAAAAATACATATGAATAATACAACCATTTCATCTTGACATATGATTATACAACTATTGGTACAAGTATGGCAGTTTCTAGGGCCTTTGTCACCTCAAGTCTTCTGTCAGCATGTTAATCACCTTCAAAACTGAGGTCACTTCTGCAAGAGCTGCCACCTGAAAGAGCCGCCACATGCCAAATAAACGCCCGGGATCAAGCTCTTGTATTCGTTATTCATCGAAAGCACGAGCAGGCCATCCTCCTTGGGGCCAGCAGCTCTAAGCTGCACAATTTGCGTTGTGTTCCCTTCTGCCTAAGTGTCTCCAATGTTAAAAGACCTACAAGCTGTCTTCTAATTCATCTGGTACATGCAGCTTCTCAATGGCAGCCTGTCAAATATTAAGAAAAAAGATGTCAACAGAAAGTAACTCCACCCTAACGAAGAAAAAACATGGGAGGCTAAAAGCTAGATTCCACCGTTCAGGTGAATTAGGCATTGAGTCCAGTTAAAATCAATCTGTGGAAAAAGAAAAAAAACGTTTCCTCTCTGAAGTTCAAGCTCTGACCAATGCTATGAATTGTTGAGTATACAAGGTAAATTTCAGAATCCATTTTTCTCAGCAAATAAATTTGCTTTCACATTTAATTCCCAATGTTAGAAAGCAAGAGATTGCGAAATAAACCAATCACCTTTATTGTAGCCACGTCAGTCGCTGATGGTTTCAAATCCAAAGCAAGACCAAAGTGAAACATTGCCTTCTCATGCATGTTACGCCTCTTATAAATTTTACCCATCAAAGCATAAACACTGCTTTCACGAGGAGCATACTCTTTCAGCTCCTCTAGGACTTCTAAAGCTTCATCAAAGCTTTCCAAGCTCACAAGTATATTAGCCTTTTGATACATGGGAAGAGGGTTCTTCTTATCAGCTAAAATTGCCCTCTCCATCATCTCCAGAGCTTCCTCATTTCTCTGTTTTTTTTTTAAATAATAATAAAAGAGGGGGAAATGAGAAGAAAGTCACAGGAACATTATCAATTTTGGAATCCAAAATTTAACAATCAATTTGCATATGGTGCAACCTTTAAGGCATGTAAAGCAGTCCCAAGATAAGACATTATCACCGAAGAACACGGATTTATTTGGAAAGCCATTCGGAAGTGATGCTCAGAAAACTCGTTTTTCTCTTGCCGAAGATAGACCATCCCAAGCCCATGCCAGGAATTGTAATGTCTAGCATCTATCCTTAGGGCACTCTGGTAACTCTTAATTCCATTCTCAAAATCCTCCAAGGCAACATATCTGCAGGTAACAAAGTAATTGCAAGAAAATTATATGAAACCTGAATCCAACATTTAATATGGAATTCTATCATTTGAAAATACAAATATGTCAGTTATCAAGAGAAAAGAAAAAAAAAGGAACCAAGGGACCTACTCATGACCGCACAAGGTGTGTGCATATGCAAATCTTGAATCAAGCTGTACGGCTCGCTGAAAATTTTTCAAGGCAGTTTCATGGTCTTTCTGCAGACTATAGCAATTTCCAATAGCACACCTGCATGCCCATTTAACCTGAATGAGTGACAAATGAGGATGATGATGATGATAAGAACAGGTAATAATGAATACAGCTGCAGAAAAGTAAATTAAGCACACTTGATGTTTTAACAAACTGAAATCACCCAGCCTTGTGCTATGCCCAAACTTATTTCAAGCACATTCAAAGAAGGATCATAATGTCTCTATAACATACAACATCACCTGTCAACCATCCTAAAAGCAACCACTGAAATGAGCAGATCACCTAGTTAGGCAAAGATGACATGAAATTGTGAATGAATACAAAAGGACCCTTCCCTCATAAACATCCACAAAGCTATAAACAGGTATCCAGATTTCAAGATATCAGCTTCATTATGGAACAATTTTAGTAATTATTCAACAAAGCATTCCTGCATCTGAGGGTATACGCTTTACTCTTTGAGGCCCACAAGGACGAGAGAAAAACAAAGGCCAAAAAATAATGAGCAGCATAGACAACTTTACTGCTGCTTTTGTGAAGAAAAATATGTATAACAGCTCAGAGGAGAAATTTAAGGTGATAACCACCATGTAACAAGTGAAAGCTAGATTGTGAACAGGTAAATGAAAAACAAAAGGCAATGAAAGCACTATATGTTAAAAGGTATAAGAGCACTACCAAGATTGAGGAGCTAAACGATCAGTTGATATCAGTTCTTGAGCCAGGTAACTTAACTTCATGTCTTCCTTCAAATGCTGCAACAAATGCAAGAATAAAACTTCATCTAAAGTAAGAAATAGATATACCAGAAATGCATGAGTGCATCAAGCATTACAATTGGAATATAATGACTAGTTTCTAGGAATAAAACCCTATATTATCCTGATTTCCAAAGGCAGAGACCAGAAGTCAAGTATCCTTTACATTTTAGGAGTATGGACTATAAGCTAAGCAGAATAAACCAGAAGCATGGAATGTGTTACCAGAACCTCCTATATAGATAGACTCACATAAAGAACCGTAGAATATACATCCAATCCTTCTAAACTGTAAGGTGATGCTCGCCGGGCAAGACTGAAGGCTCTATCAGCTTCCAAATAATCCACTAATTCAACATATGCTTTTCCAACCTGCATTCAAAATACAAGCATGTCCAGTAATGCATAGCATGCAGATGGTATAAAATCAGAGCAAACAGTCATTTTGAGAGAAGCACACATGAGAAAGCAAAAAAAAAAAAGAAGCATGGGATCCACAATGGATACATTCCAGTTCTAAACAAACCAAAATTAACGGGAGGGAAAAATAAAGTGGAATCTCTTTAAATACACAGTTAATAAAATTGACTGCTTCTAACTTTAAGCCAGTATTAAAAAAAATTATCACTGATATTATCAAAAACTGATGATGGCAGAGTTTCAAAAGGTAAGTTTTAAACAGTTCCGGAATGCATACAATTAGATTACAAGCATGAAAACTCAAGAAGGAAATTTTTTATGAAAATTTTATTTCCATGACAGTTTTTACATTTCAACTCAAAATAGCACACACTCAGTTCTGAAATTTCAATAACTATCAATAATTAATTAAGTAAATATGCAATAGTATCTAATATATTCATCATCAATCTCATCACTAGTTTTCTGTGTATCTATCAGTGAGACAAGTGCATCCTAAGCAGCAAGAAAAGAAAACAAGGTGTTTCATATTCAACTACCGATTTTTACCTGGCAAAGCACCCAGCCTGTATTATAATGCTTGTGTGGTAGTTTCATGTAGACATCCAGTGCATCCTGTACTACCAAGAAACTAGACGGTGAAAAACATTCCTGAAAATATTAGTAACTTTGATCTTTTAGCAAACACCAGTTAATACCTGACATCTGTACATGCAAGAAAGTCTATAACCTTCCCCAAGAGTTCTCAGGAGGCCTAATATTTCTAAAGCACCACTTAAGATACATGAAGGACTTCCGATAACCCCACCAACGGGCATGGTTGCTACTTCTGTTTCAAGAGATCTAGAATCCCCGGTGAGTGATAGACTACAATTTGATGATGTATTATTTGCACGTGAATCATCAAAAGCCTCATTCCGTATCCCTTAATAAGATTAAAATCAAAATTTTCAAGCAACTGGTTAGATAGTCAATAAGCAGACAGAAGACCAAAAGAATTCGTACTGCAAAACAATAAAAAATAGCGACAAAAAGAAGATAACTTGATATTTCAACTTAAGTCCACCGCACTAACACAAGCAACATTTCAGCCAACTCCAATGTTAATACGGATGTACATGTCTACAAATACCGCACTAACACAAGCAACATTTCAGCCAACTCCAATGTTAATACGGATGTACATGTCTACAAATTAGTCAAACAAAAGAAGAACAATCACCTTCATCATAATTTTCATTGACCCATGACTGTCCCTTGCGAACTGTCACTGAACGTATTGCCATGGAACTAAACTTGGAACCCCCAAGATATTTAGGAGAGTTGTTAGTTCCATTCCCTGCAACCAGTGTAGAACTAGTATTTTGGTTGGATCCTGCTTCTGCAGCAAGCCTTGTACTTCGCCGAGGGCCAGAATCAGAAAATAACCTCCCAGAAATCTGAAAAGAAATGAGGGGCATTGATGTTTTGGAAACTACTGAACGATTCATTAAGCAAAGAAAAGATGGACAGAGCAATAGCAGGTTTGACCAAGGCATGTTGACAACGTCACACAAGATATAAAAACCTTAATAAGAGTTAATGTCAATATAACATGCCCAAACAACTAGCAAAATGGAAAGGAAGCCTTCCATACACAGATAAAATCAATCATGCATGCCCCATGGTGTAATCAAGATGAAAATGCTTGAAGATGTGTCAACAAGGTCAATTAACAAACTTAAATTCCATAAAACAATTAAGTTAGTGAACAGGAAGGTTAAAAAATCCCCCACAAGAAATGCTTACAGGACAAACTAAGTCTGGAACATGAAGACAAGGGACGACGGAAAATCACGGCACAGATAAACTTAATTGGATAAAGCACAGGGAAAAACAGAAACAAAAGATCTCAAAGGTGCTATACTCAGCTCCAAATATAGAAATTTGCATTATGAAATGTCTCCTCATACAAGGAAAACAAACCCACAGATCTTCCTTATTTCAAGTGCAGTATAATAAGTGCTTCACAACTGAGACCTGAAATACTAGATCATTTCTTTTAAAACAAAAGGCATAGAGTTTCAAAGTTTAGCTTGAAAGAGATATTGGAGACACAAAATTAAGAAAAGAAAGGCTGTATTAGAGCTCTTAACCTTCCGCAATTTCCCTTCATCAACAAACTTTCTTCGAGGGGCCTGCATATTAGAATTCAAAGTTGACCTTGCACTGTTATCAAAACCAGGCATGCTAGGATTGGAACCATTTGGCTGCATGTTTCTACACAGTGGTGGTGGGGCAACACTCGACAACTGCAAAATATAGTCTCATTAGCAAAAAATACAAAACAATGAAACATGCTATGGAAAAGAACACCAAATTTAAGGAAACCATGTTTGGAAGTAAACTACATCCTAACCTTACTGTGAGTGCAATATTTCATATTGTATTTAAAAAAAAAATTGGTAAAAGCAGTGTAACTTAAAAATAAAAAATAAAAGAAAGAAAGAAATACTAGTAGTGTTGGTTTTTAGAGTTATAAACTACTATTATTAATTACATTCTATCCGTGTAATATATTCTATAGTTCATATGGGAAGAGATAATAGCATATTTGCAGGGTCACCAGGATGAGTAACAAAGAATACAGCAGAAAGAAGTCAGATGAAGCAGAAAAGTGTGAGATGAAGTTACATGTGAACATGAAATGAAAGAATAGGTGCATGTTTCTATACATAGACATAAGAGCACATCGAAGTATTTTGACCAGCATAGTAAAGAAAGAGAAAGAACTGACAGGAATAAGATAAAAGTTGGTGAGCAGAGAACTTTGCTTTGCGAGAAAACGTTATTTCGAGATAAAGATCAAATGTCTAGGGAACAAAATTTAACAAAGAAATTGAAGGAATAGGATGAAAAAATGCACAACTGCAGTTCAAGTCACAGAATAAACCATGCTTGGTACGCAGAAAAATGAGGATAAAATTCAAAGATTGAACATTTGAGGAGATAAAACAAAAATGACCCTTCAATAGGAAAAATTAGCAAGACATGGTACTAAGATTGAACCTAACACCTACCCCACCCTTACCATCTGTGTAACAACCCAAGAGCAATAAAGAAGAACAAGCTACGTGTCATTCTCAGAAACTCTACAAAACAAATGTTGGAACAGAGGACAGATTAATTAAAGAATCAATTCTGCTTCACAAGCCCTAAACACAAAAGGCTAGCTTCCAATTAGGTGGAGAAAACATGAATCCATAGAGAGAAAACACAGAATTCAAAATATGACAGACCCTCAAATTGGTAAGGCAAATGAAGAATCAGCAAGATAGACATTCCTAAAATTAAACAGTAACAATAATTGAGCATATCTTTGAGTGCATAAAACAAAGAGGAGTAGATAAGACCGTGTAAGTCGAATCAATAAAGAAAATCACATATTGTTACCCAGAAATCTGATTGACAATAGGTAGAAAGTTTGCCCCAAACAAAACAAAAATACAAAATCAGAAGTTAGTCATTATTTCAAAAAAAAAAAAAGAGATTCACTAGTGTTAGAGTTTGAGGTATCGAGCTAGACTTTCTGTATACTCGTACCTAGGCATAATTTACGTCATCATACCTGTGTGGCCATTGGTGAAGGAGTGTTATAAAATGACAGGTTTGGAAGGCCACCATTTGAAGGCTGGCTAGCAGATCCTCCTAACGTAGTGGCTCCATGATAATTTCCAGGAATATCTCTTAGGTTATTCCCTTGAGGGTGTTTTGACTGCCTTGGACTTCCATCTTCCAAGCCAAAGTTTCGAGCAGAAACTAAATTACGATCCTCATTGGATATGCTCAAGTTCTGGGATGCCGATGCATGATTCATGTGCTGCTTTTGAATACAAAGAGCAGCTGCTTCATCAAAAACTGCAGCTGCTTCTTCAGCAGCACCTAAAACATTGATAAAAAAAGGCCAGCATACCATCAGGGAAAACATTAATGCTCAAGTAGATGACCATCTTTTTGATTTGAACCAGAGGCTGGTGGGCCAGAATTGCCAATGACACAGATTTGCACAGATGTTCAATGGCCATACCTAATATACAAAGCTCCTCGTAGGCAGCCCAGAATAAAGGATCTATAGATAAAGCTTGCTTAAAGTGATGGATGGCACTTTTCCTTCTATCAGTATACCTGAATCCAAATAAACTTAAAAGAATAAGAAATTGATATATTAAACCAGGATGTAAACAGAGAAGCGAATAAATATCGCCAAACAAAATTTAATAATTATGCAGGTTCAGAAATTCAAATATGGAACTAAAACCAGGATACTTCTTTATAGTAAGGTGCTATAAACAACTAAGGAGAATGCTCTTAGAATATCAAGAAGCTTTGCATGATACATGTGCAGTTCTACAGCCTTTTGAAAGGGAAATTAATATTTTAAAATCATTTCATAAAAACTTTATGATTCGAATCACTGGCTTTATAAAATTTTATGAAATTAAGAATTTCAGATTTTCAAAGAATCGATGGAAAAATTAAATAGAGGTCATCATTCTCTCTTCTGTTAGCATTTTGCAGAGAACACAGACAGTAGAAAGAATCTAGAAAGTCAAGAAAAAAAATACTTTTATATCAATTATTCTTCCTTTCTTGCTATTTTACAGTAATAAATGAGAATATAGGCTTGCACTTGAAACAAAAGTTTAAGGATCTTTTCATAAACTATTCTCTTAATTCTAACAAGGAAAACAGCCAAAGTTTGTCTGTAACTTGCATTTTACACATAACTAAAGCAAATGAAAACAAAGTTCTTGTGATAGTTAATCATTAAATATTTGGGAAAGAGGTACGGAACCTGTAGATAAGCCCAAGAAGGTAATGCCCAGGTGCACCATTTGGAACCTGATAGGGGAGAAGCAACATGAGCAAATCATCAATGCCAAGAAATGTGAGTCAAAAAGTACACAACTACACCCAGCATTCAACAATGATGAATTTTAGGACTTCAATCTCATATCTACTATGGCAGAAAATGCTGATAAAAACAGTCTGTTTCATGGATGAAAGGTACTATAGAAAAGGCAAACAATTTTTAGTTAAGAGTTTCAATAGGCACCTCTAAACCAGGCTCATTTGTAGGACATAATGCAGCTTCAGCTTCATTTAGAAGATCCATTTGAAAGCATGATATCGCAAACAAGTAGCGGGATTGAGCCATTTGTGTTCCTACAGATAATAATGAAAAGAAAAAAGCTGAAAGATACATGAATACACAATGCTTTTAATGGATCAATGGGAGAGGGAAAAAAATCCACGACAAGAAAGAAAACAATGACTAAAAATTAAGATCATCCTAAGTTAACAACTATCTGAAAGCTGAAAACAAGAAGAAGCATACTACCTTTTAGAATATGATACGCAGAGTATGCTTGATTATTTTGCAGATAACATCCTGCTAACAATTGCAAATTTGTCTGCATAAACAAATGCAATTATTTTGAAGTCAGGTAAAATTTAGTACAACAAAAAGAAAAATAAATAAACATATAACATTTGTATCAAAATAGATTATGAAGATAGAGGAACTGTTAAGGGATGAGTGAGAAAGCATATCCTCAAATTTTGAGGAAACATTGTCAAAATGAACATGCAACTAGTTAAGATATTTCGTAAACAAAGACTCCAGGTTTCATCTAGCTATCTTCGTAGTTTGATTCTACAGCAGCATTGAAGCAAGCAGTGAATAAACAAATCCAATAAAAATCCTCCTTCGATTAGCCCAAAATTCCATAACTGACAGGTATCAAAACCTTAGCCCTTTTTTAGATAAATTCTACATATTTAGTTATTTTAAAATGTCAAATTCACATAACACATCAGAATTTCGGACGTTTTTGTCCCAGTGTTTCCCAGAAAAATAATAGGAAAAACTAAAGCCACGTGGAGCTCCAATCAGTCCCGAATCGCCATAAAATTATCAAAAAGAAAAATAACCGATCTTGCCAGTAAATAGTAAGACCCCTAACTGTTCTTGAGAAACCAATAAAAATTACAGACACTGTGTTTGCAACCTGTAAAAGATTATCCCTTCAATTTTCTTGCGATTTCTCAGAGACCAAACAAAATGGGTCGAAGTTAAAAAAAAATCGGCGCTTTTTGGGATACCTCGGAAGGGAACTCGGCGCAGAGCCGTTCGCACATGAATATGGCGTTTCGATGCATGAAATGGCGAAGACTGTGGTTTACACAGTCTACTAGTATCGCTTCCATCTCTTCTTCTTCTTCGATTGAAAGAGAGAAAAAACGAGAAAATAAAAAAGAGGGGTTTTCTGGTTTTTGGGGGTTTCTTGAGGTTCAAAATGGGATGGCACGTGTTAGCTTTTGTTTCAAATAATGCCTCACGTACGAGAGATTGTCCATATAATTCATAGTTGATTCTCTCTGTCTGGGTTAGTCGTCTATTTTGTCACCCTTCTTTTGATATTTCTTAATGTGATCCCTATTCTTTTTTTTATTTTTTGGTGTTCATCCTCCAACCCTATAATGTTATTAACTTTCATTTTTTTTTTTTTACTTTGATTTTGTTTGGTGTGGATTTTAAAATTTTATTTAAGTTATTTTTTAATTCTTGACTCATAGAAAAACCATAAATGTATATAATTGAAGATAACTTTTTGACTTAAATCAAATATTTATTATAAATATATATAATTGAATAATATTACAAAATCGAGTATCAACCCAATGCTATAATATTTTTTCAATACCACAATAAATATTTAAAAGGTAAATTAAAATAAATTATTAACTCAAAATCTCTATAAACACTTAATATATGGACTAAAATTAATAATAATGAAGATTTAATAACCTGGGTGAAAAAAAAGGATCAAAATACAAAAAAAAAATTACAAAACATTATAGATTACAATAAATCAACAATGTTAGTAGGTGTGAGGAAATAGTGTTTTTCCACATCCCATTGGGAGTGTTTGTTTTTGTGGAAGCATCACATTTAAAAAAAATGATTTTTTTTTTAAATTAATTTTTTTATATATTTTTTTACATTGTTTTGATGTACTTATATTAAAAATAAATTTTAAAAAATAAAAAAATATATTATTTGAAACATGTAATAAATTGATGAAAAGCAACTATTGTTTCATTCAAAATATAAGCACAAATCATTTTTTAAACTCCCTAATTGAATTGATTTTAATAACCACGTTGCAGAATTTCTCTCGAAACACTGCGTTTTATAATACTTACAAACAACAATGGTAATAGAAGCACAAATCATTTGGCATCTCATTAATCTTTATAGCAAAAATTGACAAGAAATATCATCTTCAAACAGTCAAGAAGCATTAGAGTAGCACAAATTATTTTTCCATTTCTTTTGTGTGCTGGCGTCTGGGAACGCGGCCTGTTGTTTGGCAAAAATTTGGAATTTGTTTTTTATTTAAAATTAATTTTTTTATATTTTTAAATTATTTTAATATGCTATATTAAAAATAAATTTAAAAAAATAAAAAATAAATTATTTTAATATACTTCCAAAAAAATACTTTGAAAAATAACTCAATTTTTTATGCTTGTATCACACAACTATTGTTGCTTTTTCAAGATTTTTTTTTTGTTTTCAAATGCACCATCCACACCCTTAATTTCTAATGATGAAAGGAATATTTGTGAATGTGATAACAGTCATGGTTAAAAGTGTTTTTTATTTAAAAATATATTAAAATAATATTTTTTTTATTTTTAAAAAATTATTTTAACATCAGCACATTAAAACAATCTGAAATATAAAAAAATTAAACAAAATAAATTTAAATTTTTTAATTATTTTAATCCTAAAAACTATTGAAATTGATCATTTTCAAGCCCACTACTCTTTGCCACCATCAAACCCATGATTTTCATCGCCACTAATGTTAAATGCACCATCTCTACCATTATAAAAGCCACTCCCACAGCAACCTACATCATTAAAGACACCACTTTTGCCACCATCAAACCACTACCACCCTTTGTGAACTATCTTCAAATCCACTTACCTAGTTCTTACTAGATAGTTACTTAGTATCTATTTAAATCATAAATATTTAATTTTAATTTTTTATATCCAATTTAATTCCATTCTTTTCATTGTTTTTGTTTAGTTTTTTATTATATTATTTTTCAATTTAATTCCTTAATATTTTTTTTAGTTTAGAATTTTTCTTTATTGTTTTTTCCTCTTCTATAGAGTTAATCTTAACCTCATTGCCAAGGTCACGATTTTCAAAAGTTAACACAGGTTAATGTTGGTATATTTTAGATCATTTTATAAAATTGATTAATTTTCAGTTTTATCCTTCAATATTTTTTTTTAAAATTGGTCTCTGTGCTTTTTTTTTTACTTTCCTTTTATGTGGGGTTATCCCAATCCCGGGTTGGCTCAAAAAAAAATTCATTATTTTTTTTTTAAATTATTTTTTGTTTCATCGCTAAGCATTTTTTTTTATTGATAATTTTACTTTTTTGTTTTTCATGTTTGCCTTTTATGCGGCCAGTCTTGATATCATGACCATGATCATGAGTTTCAAAGATTTACACAGGTTGATTTTGGAATCTTTTTAAGTTCTTTTTTAAAATTAATTTTTTTTAATTTAATCCCTCAACATATAATTTTTTTTAGATTTGATCTTCGTGCCTTTTTCTTTCACTTTCCTCTCTATGGGTCTATTTTAGTCTTATGCCCATGGTCTTTGTGTTAGCGAGATAACCCAAGTTAACCTAGATCTTTGTTTTTTCATTGTTTATCTTCATTTTTTTTCAGTTTCGTCATTTAATATTAGGTTATTTGATAGTTGGGTCCAAGATCCGTGTTGCTAGATCAAATATTTTAATCTTACTTATCTCTTGATTAAATAACAATTTATTTAATTAGATGTGTGTATAAGTATTTCGGTCTATGATTATTAATTTTTTATATCAAAAAGCAAGGTGGAAAAGCCTGTATTTTCATATATAATTTTTTTAAAAAAATATCTAATCTATTGCGAAGCGCAAGTTATATGGTTGGGTATACCATATTTTATGTTAGGATGAAATATAATTATAAAATATTAAGATATATTTTGAGTGAAAAATAGAATAATAATTCTAATAGTAGTAGTAGTGTTACAAAATTTCTAATATACGAAGATCTTAAGGCAGTAGGAAAACATTCATCATCTCTAGCAATATTAGTAGAGATGATATATTTAGTAGTTTAAGATGATAAATTTATCACTCTGGTTTGAGAGCAAAAACACTTTTTTCCTTTTTTATATATATAATTATTCTTTTACACCCTAAAAAGTTGGGGGAAAGTTTGATGTCAGTAAAATTGCATAAAACCATTGTATTCTCTCTCTGGATTAATTTATCTACTAATTGGGTAGCTGTTCTTTTATGTTTTAGTACTCAGTATGCTGCGTTGGTTCTTTAGATAACTTCCCGAGAATGACACTGAATTTTGATCCTCGTTATACCTTTGGGTCCCTGGCCAAATCTCATAACAATATCTGTATGATTTTCTCTGCTGGAAGCTTGTTTTTTCCTTTGTTATTTTCTCCAATAGTTTAATCTCTGAAAGTATTCGTCTACTCTGCATATCATGCATGATTTGCTGGAATGAACTTAGACGGACTTCAAAGCCCCAATTTCTAGAAGACAATCTCCCCTGCTATAACATTTATCTTGCACTAATCTAAATACTACCCAGGGGCAAGGGCATATTATGTAACACTCTGTTACCTAAAATTCCTACCAGACATGCATGCGTCACACCACACAGATTTAGAGTGTTTGTTTTTGTTAAAGCACACCACACAAAAATGGTTGATTAATTACTAAATATAATTTACTTTACTGTTTATGAAACTCAGTATAATAATACAGGGTAATCATCGGTAATCATCCAATACATTTAAAATGCAGGGTAACCGAAAACAACTTTGAGTTGCTTCTCCTTCTTCTGCCATGGCTGAACCGGTTCAAATCTTAATGCATTAGACCGGTCCAATCTAATAAAATAAAATAAAAATTTAACTTTTTTTAATTATGCTTTATTAAAAAAAACTAATATTTAACATTATTAATGATACTACATAAATTATTAGAAGGAGATCACATAATAATATAGCATTTGTAAAATTTTAATCGCAATTCTAATTTTATTCCTGATGATATTTTACCCGATATTGCACACTTAGAAAACTATAAAAACTATAGTTCTTGTCAAATAGGTTTCATACGTGATGAAATTGCAGATAATTTAATGGAACAATAAAAAATATTTTATATAAAGTATTATTTATTTAATGATGTAATAAGAGTAGTTAAATTTACAATATTTAAATTAAAAACCATCAATATTAATATATATCTTTTTTAGTTATTTTATAACCTCAATTTGAAAAACATTTTTAACCAAACACATTAAACTACTTTGTATTCAACCTCAATTTCAAACATAATTTTAACCAAACATATATAAATATCAATCAATCTCAACCAAAAATATTTTTTATAAAACAACTTTTTTCAAATCACAACCACAATACCAAACATAGAGTTTGTTTAGCAGTGTGGTTGCGGTTGCTTTTCAAATAGCTTTTCGTGCCAAAATACATGCTAATGATGTTTTTTTATTTTTTAAAAATCATTTTTGACATCAGCACATCAAAATGATTTGAAAACACTAAAAACATATTAATTTCAAGTTAATAAAAAAATAAAAAATTTTTAAATTTTATCAAAAACGCTTTTGAAACGCAGAAACAAACAGGCCCATACTCTGTCCATTTCACAAAATGAACAGACTTCCACAATTCATTTCCCATTATGAGATTCGTTGTAAGAAGAATTCTTCCTACATTCCCAAAAATAAGCAAAACTTTTACAATACATAAAACTAGCAGAAGATTAAATGGGAAACCACAATATAGTCACTTTAAATGTGACGTTGGAGGAGAAAACTAAAGAACTTACATAAAGAACCATGGAGAAAAAAAAGGTAAATAAGCTTGCCTGAGAAATCAAAACAAACAACAAAATACGACTCCTTCGAAAATTTCTGGTATTTGTGATAATATGATACCAGAGTAATGCCTCAAATTTGCATCCGTAATGTCCTTGCAAAAGCAGTTCTCTCTCGTGAAAGAAAAACTTGTAGCATAATGGCACCTGCAATTCAAATTCATGATAACTTGTTAAAAGCAATGCCCAATGAGTGCAGCTAAAAATAGAAATGCTATGTGATAAAGGAGTGTTACCCAAAGAGGATTTGACCTTGTAGAACGAGCTGTCCAACCAAGAAAAACTCAGGACTCAGCAAACTTCTAAGCAAACACACTGGAGTCAATTTGCTGAATATTTGGAAAAATCTGTCTCAAAAAGGCTGAGTAGCTTGTAGACTTTGCCTGCAATAGAAGAAGCAAAACTATACGTGACAAAGCTCCCCAATAACAAAGGAAACAGCAAGGAGGGAAAACGAGATACCCAAGCAAAACCCAAAGATGAACCGTGGCTTTCCCTTTCCTTCAAGTAAGCAAACAGCCCCGATCCCAAAAAAAGATAATCCAAACAAGTTTTTGGCAAGTCGAGGCCAAGACTAATATGATATTTATCATAAGTGGTGATATGCACAACGATTGTCAATTTGCATGCAAACTTTTCATCACAGTTTCTTGAAATTCATGTCTTTTATGAGAAATGAGAGGACAAATCAAGAAAAAACAATAAAATCAGTTGTCATGCACTTCAGGCTCCAGAGGTTCAACAAATATCCAGTTACAGTATCAATTATGTGCAAGTACAGAAGAATATCGAGTGTGTTTGGTATTGCGGTAGCTGTTGTGGTTGTGGTTTGAAAAAAATTGTTTTATAAAAAGTACTTTTAGTTAAGGTTGGTTTGAAAAAATAGGTGTTTGGTTAAAACTATGGTTGAAATTGAGGTTGAAGAAAAAGTAGTTTTAATATGTTTGGTTAAGAATGCTTTTGAAATTGAGGTTATAAAATAATTTTAAAAAATATATATTAATATTGATGGTTTTTAATTTAAATATTGTAGATTTAACTATTACTATTATATCATGAAATAAATCATATTTTATATAAAATATTTTTTATTATTCCATGAAACCATCTATAATTCCATTACGTACGAAATACATCCGACAAAAACTACAGTTTCCATAATTTTTTAGCGTGTAATAAAATTAGATAAAATATTATCATGTATAAAATTCACTCTAAACTAGTTTTTTTAAAAAAAAAATGTTAAAAAAATTAACACACTAAAAGAAAAATTAACACACTAAAAA
>Ga0307517_10002627_pt1 | contig 28638 bp, 29 predicted proteins | sample 23_EM_MG_FD_194515 | JGI IMG/M metagenome (GOLD analysis project Ga0307517, IMG submission 194515) | Populus trichocarpa ectomycorrhiza microbial communities from riparian zone in the Pacific Northwest, United States - 23_EM | ecosystem: Host-associated > Plants > Roots > Unclassified | place... | reverse complement strand
GGCCGAGGAAACCGGCAGCGTCCTCGTCTTCCTGCCCGGCCAGGGCGAGATCGCCCGCACCGCCGAACGCCTCGCCGAACGTCCGCGCGCCAATGTCGAGATCGCGCCGCTCTATGGCGCGCTCGATCCGCGCGACCAGGACCGCGCCATCGCGCCCGCGCCGGAGGGCAAACGCAAGGTGGTGCTGGCCACCTCCATCGCCGAGACCAGCCTGACCATCCAGGGCGTTCGGGTAGTCATCGACAGCGGCGTCGCTCGCGTACCGCGCTTCGACCCGGCCAGCGGCCTGACACGCCTGGCCACCGTCCGCGTCTCCCGCGCCGCCGCCGACCAGCGCCGGGGGCGCGCCGGCCGCACCGAGCCCGGCGTCTGCTATCGCCTGTGGGACGAGGCCGAGACCCGCGCGCTCCCGGCCTACGCCGACCCGGAGATCCTCGACGCCGACCTCTCGGGCCTGGCGCTGGACCTCGCCAGATGGGGCGCGAAGGACGCCTCGGGCCTGGCCTTACTCGACCCGCCGCCGGCCGCCGCATTCGCCGAGGCCCGCGCCCTGCTGGTGCGGCTGGAGGCCCTGACCCCCGGCGGCGTGCTGACGCCGCATGGCCGGGCGCTGGCGGACATTCCGCTGCCGCCACGGCTCGCCCATATGGTCCTGAAGGCCGCCGCCACCGCCCAGGCCCCCCGCGCCGCGCGCATCGCCGCCCTCGTCACCGAGCGTAACCTCGGCGGCCGCGACGTCGACCTGCGCCACCGCCTGGAGAGCTTCGAGCGCGACCGGTCCCCGCGCAGCCGCGACGCCAAGGCGCTGGCCGACCGCTGGGCCAATGCCGCGGGCCGGGCCGGGAAGGGCGAGGCGCTCTCCGACGGCCTGCTGCTGGCCTTCGCCTATCCGGAGCGCATTGCGCGGGCCCGAGGCCCCCAGGGCGAATTCCAGCTGGTCAGCGGCCGCGGCGCCTTCGTCGAGCCCACCGATGCGCTCGCCCGGGAGACCTGGCTGGCGGTGGCCGAGCTGGGCGGGGCCGAGCGCCGCGACCGCATCCTGCTCGCCGCCCCCTTGGACGAAGCCGAACTGCTCGACGCCTTCGCAGGCCAGCTGGAGATCGAGGACCGCCTGGAGGAGAGCGGGGCAGGGCGCCTGCGCGCCAAGCGCCTCACCCGCCTCGGCCGGCTGGTGGTCAAGGAAGCCATCGACGAGAACCCCGACCCCGCCCTGATCGCCGCCGCCCTGGCCGATCGCGTCCGGGCCGAGGGCGTGGGGGCCCTGCCCTGGGGCGAGGCGGCCCAGACGCTGCGCCGCCGCGTCGGTTTCCTGCGCGTCGCCGACCCGACCTGGCCGGACCTTTCCGACGAAGCCCTCACCGCCAGCCTCGACGAATGGCTGACGCCGCTGTTGCCGGGCGTCCGCAAGCTCTCCGCCCTGAAGCCCGACGTCCTCGACGGCGCCCTGCGCACCCTGATCCCCTGGGACCTGCAGCGCCGCCTCGACGCCGAGGCGCCCGCCCGCTGGACCGCGCCCACCGGCAACAGCTTCGCCATCGACTATGCGGCGGAAGGCGGCCCCCGCGTCGACGTTCGCGTGCAGGAAGTGTTCGGCATCGCCCGGCACCCCACGGTCGCCGGCCAGCCCATCACCATGTCGCTGCTCTCGCCCGGCCACCGCCCGATCCAGACCACCAAGGACCTGCCGGGGTTCTGGAAAGGCTCCTGGAAGGACGTCCGCGCCGACATGCGCGGCCGCTATCCCAAGCACGCCTGGCCGGAAGACCCGGCGACGGCGACGCCAACCGCCCGGGCCAAGCCACGCGCGACCTAGGCCTTAGGCGTCTTGCGGTTGTCGGCTCGGAATACCGGCGTAAGGTGAGCATCGCTAAATGGGGGAAGTCATATGGAACTGATGCTCCAGCCGCTACGGAAGTACGCGGATTTCTCAGGTCGCGCCCGGCGCAAGGAATATTGGCTCTTCGCTCTGGGCGTATGGGTCGCCGAAATGGTTCTGATGGGGGTGGCAGGCGGGTTTTCCAGCTCGCCCAATATCCTGGGCAGCTCGGTTCTTGTGGTCTTCTGCCTGGCGCTCTTCGTTCCCTCCCTCGCGGTCGGGTTTCGCCGCCTCCACGACACCAACCGTTCGGCCTGGTGGCTGCTGATCGGCCTCCTGCCGTTGATCGGCGCGATCGTACTGCTGATCTTCTTCTGCCTCGACGGCACACCGGGTCCCAACCGCTTCGGCCCCGACCCGAAGGGGTCGCCGGAAGATCTTGTCGCTGAAGTGGCCTGAGGGAAGGTAGGAACCGCAGGTCTCAGGCCGTCGCCGCGTAGATCATCACCCCTGTGGCCACCGAGAGGTTCAGGCTGTCGGCGCGGCCGCGCATGGGGATCTTGACGTTGACGTCGCAGAGCGCGGCCATCTCGGGCGGCAGGCCCTGTTGCTCGTTGCCCATCAGGATCAGGGTCGGCCTGGCGTAGGCGGCCTGGCTGTGTTCGGTCTCGGCGGAGAGCAGGGTGCCGACCACCGAGCCCGGCCAGGCCTCGCGCCAGGCGGCGAACTGGGCCTCGCCCGCCTTGATCAGCGGCACGGCGAAGATCGAGCCCATGGTGGCCCTGACCGCCTCCACCGAATAGGGGTCGCAGCACTCGCCCACCAGGATCACCCCGCCGCAGCCGGCGGCGTCGGCGGTGCGGACGATGGTCCCCAGGTTGCCCGGATCGCGCACCCGGTGCAGCGCCACCCAGCAACGCGAGGCCCGCGGCTCCAGGGTCTCCAGCGGGCGGAACACCTGCTCGAACACCCCCACCACCGCCTGCGGATTATCCCTGCGCGAGACCTTGGCCAGGATGTCGGAGGTCACCTCGATCACCTGACCACCGCCGGACATGGTCGCCTGGGCGGCGCGCTGCAGCAGGGGATGGCCCGACGCCTCGGCGCCGTAGAGCAGGATCTTCGGCGCATGGCCGGTGTCGACGCCCTCGATGACGTTCTTCAGGCCCTCGGCGACGAAGAGGCCGGTCTCATCGCGTTCCTTGCGCAGGTGCAGCGCGCGGACCGCCTTCACCGTCGGGTTCGAGAGCGAGGTGATGGTGTGGACGCTCACGGCGCCCACCGCGCATAGAAGCTCATGCCTACCTGGCGCTGGCCGCCCTCCTGGACGAGGGCCAGCTCGCCCCACTCGATGGTCCCGCCGCGGCCCTTGAGCTTCTCGGCCAGCAGGCCGGAGAGCGCCGCCCCGGAAATCCGCTCGGCATAGGCGTTCAACACCAGGAAGGCGGCATTTTCCGAAAGAAGTTCGGCACACAGGCCGGCAAGCTCAGGCAGGTTCTCGAGCAGCCGCCAGACTTCGCCATCCGGCCCGCGGCCGTATTTCGGCGGGTCGAGGATGATCCCGTCGTACTTCGAGCCGCGGCGGACCTCGCGCTGCACATACTTCCGCGCGTCCTCGGTGATCCAGCGGATCGGCTTGTCGGCGAGGCCGGAGAGCGCCGCGTTCTCCCGCGCCCAGCCCACCGCCTTCCTGGAGGCGTCCACATGGGTGACTGCCGCGCCGGCCGCGGCCATCACCAGGCTGGCGACGCCGGTGTAGCCGAAGAGGTTCAGCACCCGCGGCTGGCCGCCCGCGTTGCGGACGGCGGTGTCCAGAAAGCTCCAGTTCGCCGCCTGCTCGGGGAAGAAGGCCAGGTGCCGGAACGCCGTGAACCGCCCGTGGAACTTCACCTCGCCCCAGGCGAGCGGCCAGGCGTCCACCGAAGCCCCGCGGAACTTCCAGCGACCGGCGTCTTCCTCGTCGGTGGGATCGAACACCGCGTCGGCGGCATCCCACGCTTCGGCGGGCAGGAGGGGGCTCCACAGGCACTGCGGCTCGGGCCGCACCACCGTGAACCGGCCATAGCGCTCCAGCTTCCGCCCATGCCCGGAATCGATCAGCGCATAGTCGGTCCAGCCTTGCGTGCGCATCACGCCGGGGGCCTCGGCGACCGCGGGCTCGCCATCCATCTTTGCGCCGTCCATGTCCGCGCCTTACGGCCCGGCTGGCCCCCCGTCCAGTGCGCCGGTCGTATGGCCTGGGGGCGGGTCTTGAATCGCCAGCGGATTTTCGACCGGGGCTTGTCACAGTTCCGGATTTGGGCTCCCGTGCCCGGAATAGGATCCAGGGGGGCGCTCATCTTGACGGCAACAGCCACCACCACCCGCCGTTCCGCCCGCAAGGCCAAGGGCGACGGCCACCTTCGGCGGGCCGAAATCCTCGAGGCCGCCGAGCGCATCTTCATCGCCGAGGGCTATGAGGGTGCGACGATCCGCAAGATCGCCGACGAGGTCGGGGTCTCGTCGACGGCCCTCTACATGCATTTCCAGGACAAGGGCTGCATCCTGCTCGAGATCTGCGAGCGCACGCTGCAGCTCCTGCTGGCGCGCAACAGCGAGATCGCCGCCAAGCCGCTCGATCCCGTGGTCCGCGTGAAGATGATGCTGGAGGCCTATATGCGCTGGGGGCTGGAGCATCCCAACGCCTACCAGCTGGTCTATTCGGCTTCGCGTCCGCCCTCAGCCGCCGGCTGGCCGCAGGACACTCTCGATCTTTCCACACGGTGCTACGACATCTTCTGCGGCGTGGTCCGCGAGATCGCCGCCTGCGGGCGCCTGCGCACGGGTCGCGCCGATTCGGCGGCGCAGGCGCTCTGGATGTCCTGCCACGGCGTGGTCGCCCGGCCGGCGGCTCGCCCGGACTTCCCCTGGGCGGAACGCGAAGAGTTGATCCAGGTCACCCTCGACAGCCTGCTGAACGGGCTGGTCGTCGATTAGGGCGCTATTCGCTCCGATAGACTCGGAGCGGCGTCCCAAATCTTTGCTTGGTCGCGCTTTCTGACGCCGAACCGGTGGCCACTTCGGCGGAAAGCGCTCTAGCGACTAGCGCCCTTCGCTTGAGGCCACGACCGGGGTCGGGCCCGGATAGCCGTAGGCGCCGCGCTTCAGGTCGCTGGAGAGCGTGATCGGGATCGAGCCCCCGGCCAGCTTGGCGCGGTAGATCTGGGTGTTCTCCATCACCCGCATCACATAGTTGCGGGTCTCGGTGAACGGGATGCACTCGATGAAGTCCAGGGGGTCGGTGGAGCCTCCGCGCGGGTCGCCGCAGAACGCCGACCACTGCATGGGCCGCCCGGGGCCGGCGTTGTAGCCGGCGGCGGCCATCACGTAGGAGCCGGAGAACTGGTTCACCAGCTGACCCAGATAGCTGGAGCCCAGGCGCATGTTGTAGTCGGGCTCGTCCAGCATGCCGGGCGAATAGCCGACGCCGATCTTGCGCGCGACGATGACCGCGGTGGAGGGCATCAACTGCATCATGCCCCGTGCGCCGACGCCGGAGCGCACCATCGGGTCGAAGCCGCTTTCCTGGCGGGTGATCCCCAGCACCAGGGCGGACTCGGGCGCATTCATCGCCTCGGGCGGCGTGCGCAGCGGATAGGCCCGCTGCGGCAGGATGAAGCCGCGCTGCGCCGCGGCGCGCGCCACCTTCATCGAGGTGTCCTGGTCGCCATAGCCGCGCACCAGGTCGACCAGCAGCGCCTCGTCCTCGGCGCTCGGCAGCATGTCGTCGAGGCTGAGCGCGAAGGTGCGGAAGAGCTCCTTCTGGCCGATATCGTAGAGCAGGCGGGTCGCCTGGACAGCCTCGCGGGTCTCGAAACGCGTGCGGACTTCCGGGGTGATCGGTGGATCGGAGGCCAGCGTCAGCCGCCGGCCCAGCTTCTCGCCGGCCAGCAGGCCGTAGAAGGTCGTGTAGTACTGGGCGCCGCGCGAATAGGCCTCTTCGGCCGCGGCGCTGTCGTGGCGCGCCTCGGCGGCGCGGCCCAGCCAGTAGAAGGCGCGGCCGCGGGTGATCGGCGAGGATCCGATCTTCTCAAGGTTGGCGAAGTGCCGGGCGGCGGTTTCGGGCTCGCCCAGCTTGGTCAGCGCGATCCAGCCGGCATAGAACTCGGCGTCGGCGGCGTCGGAGCCGGTGGTCAGGCCGCTGTTGGCCGCCGCGGCATAGGCGCTCTTCGCATCGCCGTTGCGCAGGCTCGACAGCACCAGCCGGTAGCGCTCGTCCCAGATGCGGTCGGCCTGCTCGGGCGTCGCCACCTCCTTGGGGAAATTCTGCAGTTGGGCCACGGCGAGGCTGTCCAGCCCCTTGCGGCGCATGTAGGCGGCGCGCTCGAAGGCCACGCCCGGGGTTATGGCGGCTTCCGGCGTCAGGCCCGCCACCAGGTCGCCGGCGTCGCGTGCGTCGGTCCGAAGCGCGGTCCGCACCTGGGCGAGCTGCTGCTGGTCGGCGGGCAGCATGGCCACCATGTCGCGCGCGGCGGGTCCCTGGCCGCCATAGAGCAGCACGTCGGCGCGCCTGGCGTGGTCGTCCTGGGTCAGCACGTCGCCGAAGCGGGCCAGCATGGTCCGCTGGACGTCGGCCTCGAAGCTCTTGCCGCGCCACCAGCGCTTGATCAGCGTCGTCGCCTCGGCGGACCGGCCCAGCCCGCGATAGGCCGAGGCCAGCGCCATGGCGCCCTGGGCGGTGGTGGGTTCCGACCCGGCGAACCAGTCGACGACGCCCTGCGGCGACTTGCCGGCGGTCTCCAGCAGGCGCTCGGCGGCGGCCTGGCGGCGGGCCATGCGCGGCCAGCCCAGCAGGTCGCGCCGTGCGGCGTCGACGTCGTAGAAGCCCAGCATGTCCGCGCAGGAATCCACCAGCACCCAGGTGGCGGTCTTGCGGGCCAGGCCGTCGCTCAGCGAGGCGATGGCGCTGCGCGCGCCGTTGACGTCGCCGCGCCGGCCCAGCTCCACAGCCTGGCGGAACAGGCCCTGGTCGCTGGCGCTCAAGGGATGGCTGGCGGTCTGCAGCACGGTGACCGGGCCGTTGGTCTCCGCCTGGGCCTTGGCGATCAGGTCGCCCAGCGGATCGGCCGGCTGTGCGCGCGCGGCCACGCTCGCCATCACGGCGACGGCGGAGATCACGAGAGCTTTGTGTGCGACTGAGTGCAAGGACGCCCCAACGGAGGTGCTTCGAATCGAATACGGACATTGCGGGTGATGCCCACGACAACATATTGTCCGTCCAAATCTGAACGCCGCTTCAATAAGCGCCCATTCACGGCAATTTGCAGACGATGACCGAGCCTTTGTTCCGGGGCGTCCTTCCGGCGCTTGTGACGCCGTTCCGCGACGGCGAGATCGACCAGGACGCTTTCGTGCGCCTGGTCGAGCGCCAGATCGCGGGCGGCGTGCATGGCCTGGTGCCCGTCGGCACCACCGGCGAGACCGCCACGCTTTCCCACGACGAGCACCGCCTGGTGGTCGAGCTCTGCGTCAAGACCGCCGCCGGCCGCGTGCCGGTGGTGGCCGGGGCGGGCTCCAACGCCACCAAGGAAGCGATCGAGCTCGTGCGCCACGCCAAGACGGTCGGCGCGGACGCCGCCCTCGTGGTCACCCCCTACTACAACCGTCCCAGCCAGGAGGGCCTCTACGCGCACTTCGCGGCGATCAATGAGGCCGTGCAGCTGCCGGTGCTGGTCTACAACGTGCCCTCTCGCACCAGCGTCGACATCTCCAACGAGACGCTCGCGCGGCTCTCGAAGCTGCCGAACATCGTCGGCGTCAAGGACGCCACCGGCGACCTGACCCGCGCCAGCTTCCAGCGCCTGCAGTGCGGCGAGGACTGGGTGATGCTGTCGGGCGACGATCCGACGGCGCTCGGCTACATGGCCCACGGCGGCCATGGCTGCATCTCGGTGACCGCCAATGTCGCGCCCGAGCAATGCGCCAGCTTCTTCAACGACGCCATGGCGGGCCAGTGGCAGGGCGCGCTCTACGGCCAGGATCGCCTGGTCCGGCTGCACAAGGCGCTGTTCACCGACGCCTCGCCGTCGCCGACCAAGTTCGCGCTCGCCCACCTGGGCCTCTGCGCCGAGGACGCGCGCCTGCCGATCGTGGCCGCGTCCGAGGCCTCCCGCGCCGAGGTGCTCGCCGCCATGCGGGACGCCGGCGTGCTCTGATGGCCCCGGTCTGAAGATGGCGGGCAAGCTGATTGCGGAGAACCGGCGCGCGCGGTTCGACTATTTCCTCGAACAGACCTTCGAGGCCGGGCTGATGCTGACCGGTTCGGAGGTGAAGTCCCTGCGCAACGGCCGGGCCAACATCGCCGAGAGCTATGCGGCGGTGCAGGGCTCCGAGATCATGCTCGTCAACGCCGACATCCCGCCCTACGCCCAGGCCGGCCCGCACTTCAACCACGAGCCGCGCCGGCACCGGAAGCTGCTGCTGAAGCGCAAGGAGATCGACAAGCTGATCGGCGCCGTCCAGCGCGACGGCCGCACGATCGTCCCGACCCGGCTCTATTGGAACGACAAGGGCCTGGCGAAGCTCGAGATCTCGCTCGCCAAGGGCAAGAAGGAGCACGACAAGCGCGAGACCACGGCGGCCCGCGACTGGCAGCGCGACAAGGCCCGGCTCATGAAGGGCGACCGGAACTGAGCCCCGCTGAGATCGAATCCCTGGAGCGGGCCACGGTCGAAGCTGTCGCGCCGTCAGAGATGCTGGAGATCGGCGGCTGGCTGGTCCCCCTCGACAACGGGACCATCGGCCGGGCCAGGAGCGCCGTGCCGCTGCGCCATGACCTGGGTCCCGAGGCCCTCGACGGGATCGAGGCCGCCTACCGCTCGCGCGGCCTGAAGCCCGCTTTCCGCATCGCCGACGCGTCGGCCTTCGAGCGGCTGCAGGCCGAGCTCGCGCGGCGCGGTTTCCATCGCCAGCAGCCGACCATCTTCAAGACCGGTCCGATCGAAAAACTGGCCAGATTATCAGAGCCTTCGGCGACAATCCTGACGGTTCCAGACGAAGCCTGGGCCGCGGTCTTCCTGGGCGAAGGCTTCGATCCCGTCGACGGCGCGCACCGCGTCGCCGCGCTCACCCGCTCCCCGGACGCGATCTATGCCGCCGCGGGCGAGGGCGGGCGGACCCAGGCCGTCGGCGTCATGAGCTTCGGCCACGGCTGGGCGGGCATCCACGGGATGCGCACCGCCCCCGCCAGCCGGGGCAGGGGCCTCGCCAGCGGCATCCTCGCCACCCTCGGCCGCGCGGCCCAGGCCCGCGGTGTCGAGCGCGTCTTCCTGCAGGTCGAGGAAGCCAACCCCGCCCGCACCATCTACCGCCGCGCCGGGTTCACCCCGGCCTGGCGCTACCACTACTGGCGCTGACGCCTACTCCGCGGCCATCGGCAGGATCACCGCCTCGCGCCCGCCCCGGACCAGGCCGCCGGGAAGCGCGCCCGTGTGCTGGCCGTCCTCGAAGGTCACCTGGCCCGACTTCACCGTGTAGCGGTAGCCCTCGGTCCGCTGGACCAGGCGTTTGCCGCCGGCCGGCAGGTCGTTGATCGTCTCGGGCCGGAACAGGCGCAGCTTCTCGAAGTCGATGACGTTGATGTCGGCCAGCAGGCCGGGTTTCAACTGCCCGCGGTCGTTCAGGCCGTAGGCCCGCGCCGTGTCGCTGGTCAGTTTGCGCACCAGGAACTCCAGCGGGAACTTCTCGCCCTTGGTCCGGTCGCGCGCCCAGTGCGTCAGGATGAAGGTCGGCATGCCGGCGTCGGCGATGACCCCGCAGTGCGCGCCTCCGTCCGAAAGCCCAAATAAGACATTGGGATGTTGCATATTCTTACGGAAGAAGTCGAAGTTGTACGTCGTGTATCCGCCCAGCGGCTGGTAGAACAGCTCCAGCCCCCCATCCCGGATGAGCAGGTCGTACATCATCGAAAGGGGCGAGAGCCCGGCGGCCTCAGCCATCCAGGCGACGCTGCGTTCGCGATCGGGCTCGTAGTCCGGCTGCTCGCCCAGCGGGAAAATCCGCCAGAGCAGGCTGCCGCCGAACGCCCTGGCCATGTCGCTGGCCTCGCCGTCGCCGATCGCCGCCTCGACGAGCGGGCTGGACTCGGAGAGCAGCGCCGCGCGGATTTCCGGCGTCTTCATCGCCGCCACCCGCTCGTCCAGCGACAGATGCGCCAGCTTCGCCTTCCAGGTCGGGCTCGCGATGAACACGTTGAAGTTGGACGTCAGCCCATGGAGGACGCCGGTTGGCCGCCCGGCGATCTGCGGGCGGATGTCCATGCCGTGACGCCGGGCTTCCTCGGCGATGTTGTACATCTTGTCGCCTTCGTAGGCCTGGGCCGAGGTCGCCACCAGGGTCACCGGCAGGCCGGTTTCCTGGGCGAAGCCCTTCACCCACATCCACTCGTCGTCGTCGCCGAGGTGGTCGCTGACCATCTCGAACACGCCGTGCTTCAGGCCCTTCATGGAGAGCCCCAGCGCCAGCATCTCGTCCGAGCCTGCGAAGGTGCCCGGCATGTGGACGCCCTTCAGGTCCTTGTGCAGCAGGGTCCGCGAGGTCGAGAAGCCCAGCGCGCCCGCCTCGACGCCTTCGCGCACCAGGGCCGCCATCTGGGCGATCTCGGCGGCGTTGGGCTCATAGTCGGTATTGCAGCGGTCGCCGAGCACATAGGCCCGGATCGGCGCGTGCGGGACATGGGTGCCGATATCGATCGCCCGCGGCTTGGACTCCAGGACGTCGAGGTATTCCGGGAAGGTCTCCCACGTCCAGTCGATGCCCTCGTGAAGGGCCAGGCCGGGGATATCCTCCACGCCCTCCATCAGCTCGATGAGGAAGTCGTGGGCGTCCGGCCGGACGGGGGCGAAACCGACGCCGCAGTTGCCCATGATCGCCGTGGTCACGCCGTGCCAGCTGGAGGGCGCCAGCAGCGGATCCCAGGTCGCCTGGCCGTCATAGTGGGTGTGGATGTCGACCCAGCCCGGGGTGACGATCTTGCCCGTGGCGTCGATCTCGCGCCGGAAGGCCCCGGAGATCTGCGGCCCCACCTCCACGATCCGCTCGCCGTCGACCGCCACGTCGCCCACGAACGGCGCCCCGCCGGTCCCGTCGACGATGGAGCCGTTCCGGATGATCAGGTCTCGCATGACAGTCTCCCACGTCTGGTGGCGCATTTGGAGAACAGGTTACGCCGGCGCCGCCACGGAAGCGCCAGACTTTTTTGGCGTGTTGGCATCCCCCTCGCCGGACCAGCTTAGCCGAGCGGCGAGAGGCGGAAACCCGCTACTTCGCCAGATCCCTCAGGATGCTCTCCCATTGGGCCAGGGCGCCGTCGATGCTGGCCACCGGGACCCGCTCGTCGAGGCCGTGGACGAAGACGTCCGACGACTTCATGAACACGCCCGAGACACCATAGGACGGGATGCCCAGGGCGCGGAAGAACATGCTGTCCGTCGCGCCGGCCGACATCGAGGGCCTGATCGGCAGGCCCGGATAGCGCGCGTGCACGGCCCTGGTCACCGCGGCCAGCACATCGGCGCGCAGCGGCGAGGGCCCGGCGTCGATGGCGCCGTCAGCCTGGCGCTCGACCTTGGCCTGCGGATCGGCCAGCACCTTGACGAGGGTCTGGCGGACCTCCTCCGACGGCGTGCCCGGGAAGATCCGGCAATTGACGTTGGCGGTGACCTTCTGCGGCAGGGCGTTGGTGGCGTGGCCGCCGTTGATCATGGTCGCCACGCAGGTGGTCCGCAGCTGACCCACGAAGTCCGGGTCGGCCGTGAGCGTGGCGATCGCTTTTTCGTCCTTCGGATCGGCGAGGTGGGCCCGCAGCGCATCCCCGCTCGGCCCCGGCACGTTGGGGGCGGCGGCCTTGAAGGCGGCCGTGGTGATCTCGCTCGACATCACCGGGAATTGGTAGGCCGCCAGCCGCTCCAGGTCGCGCGAGAGCTGGTAGATGGCGTTGGTGGCGCCCGGCCGGCTCGAATGGCCGCCGGGATTGGTCACGGTGATCGCGAAGTCGGCATAGGTCTTCTCGGCCGCCTGCATCCCGTAGAACACCGGCTTGCCGTCCTCGGAGAGCTGGCCGCCGCCGGCGTCGCCGTTCAGCACCATCTCGGCGTTCTTCAGGTCCTGCGCCAGCTTGCGGGCGGTCTGCTGCTGGGTCTCCTCGTCGCCGGAGAGCGCCAGGATCACGTCGCGGCCGGGCTTCCAGCCCTCGCGCTTCAGCTTGGCCAGCACCGTCACCACCACCGAGATGTCGAATTTGTCGTCCGCCGACCCGCGGCCGAAGACGTAGCCGTTCTCGACCACCGCGGTGAACGGGTCGCGCGTCCAGTCGGCGGCCCTGGCTTCGACGACGTCCATGTGGTCGATGATGACGATGGGCTTCTTCTTCGGGTCGGCGCCGGCGAAGCGGGCCGTCAGGGTCGCGCTGCCGGCCACCGGCTCTATCTTCACCTCGTCGGGCTTGAAACCGGCCTTGACCAGCACCTCCTTCAGATAGGCCGCATAGACCGGCGCCTGATCGCCCGGGACCACGGTGCGGAACGCGATGCCCTTCTTCAGCAGCTCCAGCGCCTGGTCGTGCAGCGCGGCGTCGGGCTTGGCGGCAGGCGCGGCCAGCGCCGGCGTTGCGACGGCGAGCGCGAGGGCTGCGGCGAGGGCGGACTTCTGAAGCAACACGCGGTGGGTTTCCTTCGGGGTTAGGCGGCGAGGATAGCCTTGGCGCGCTCGAACACCGCCTCGAACATCGCCGGCGTCAGCCGCCCGGTGTTCGTGTTGAGGCGGGAGCAGTGATAGCTGTTCAGCACCAGGTAGGGTCCGGCCTTGAACTCTGTGCCGTGGCCCGGAAGCCCGGCCGAGGCCTTCAGCCCCAGGGCCTTCAGCACGTTGCGCCGCGAGACGTCGCCCAGGGTCACGATCACCTTCAGGCGGGGCAGGGCGGCGATCCGGCGGGTCAGGAAGGGCCGGCAGGTGTTTTCTTCCGACCTCTCCGGCTTGTTCCCCGGCGGCGCGCAGCGCACGGCGTTGGAGATCATGCAGTCGAGCAGCTCCAGATTGTCATTGCCGTCGGGATCGTAGGTCCCGCGGGCGAAGCCGGTCTTGATCAGGGTCTCGTAGAGGATCCAGCCCGCGCCATCGCCGGTGAACGGCCGGCCCGTGCGGTTGGCGCCCCCGCGGCCGGGCGCCAGGCCCGCCACCAGCAGGCGCGCTTCGGGGTCGCCCCAGGACGGCGCCGGGCCGTTGAACCAGTCGGGATGGGCCGCGGCGTTGGCGGCGCGATAGGCGACCAGCCTGGGGCAGAGCGGGCAGTCGCGCGGCGGCTCGGCGCCGACCTCAGGCGTCGGCATCGGCGTCCGGTTCGTCTTCGTTCAGGCGCTCGCGGTCGGCGGCTCGCGGCTCCTGGATGAACCTGGGCAGCCGCGAGGGCCGGCCGATGATCTCGGAGAGGTCGGCCAGGTCTACGAAGTTGTCGGCCTGACGGCGCAGGTCGTCCGAGGCCAACGGCGGCTGCGACCTGATGGTGGAGACCACGGTCACCCGCGCGCCCTTGCGCTGCACCGCCTCCACCAGCGCCCGGAAGTCGCCGTCGCCGGAGAACAGCACCAGGTGGTCGGCGGAATTGGCCATCTCCATCATGTCGACGGCGATCTCGACGTCCATGTCGCCGCGCCAGCGCTTGCGGCCCTGGGCGTCGGTGTATTCCCGCGCCGGCTTGGTCACCAGGCTGTAGCCGTTGTAGTCCAGCCAATCGACCAGGGGCCGGATCGGGGAGTAGTCCTGGTCCTCGACGAGGGCGGTATAGTAGTAGGCGCGGATGAGCACGCCGCGCTTGCGGAACTCCTCCAGGAGCTTGCGGTAGTCGAGGTCGAAGCCCAGCCCCTTGGCCGCCGAGTAGAGGTTGGCTCCGTCGATGAAGAGCGCCAGCCGGTCCGTGGGGTAGAAGGTCATCAGCTCGAAATTCCTGAAAGCCGCCCCTCTTGCGAGGAATGTCGCCACGGAGCTGGACGACCTGGTGGTCGTCGCCCTGGGCAGCAATCTGGCCGGCGAATTCGCCTCATCCGAGGCGTTGCTGGAGGCGGCGCTCGCGCGGTTTCCTCAGGCGGAATTGCCTGTCGTGGCCAGGTCGGGCTGGTGGAGCTCTGCCGCCTGGCCCGATCCAACGGGCCCTGAGTATCGCAACGGCGTCGCGCTTGTCGAGGCGAAGGGCGGCCCCGACGCCGTGCTGGCGGCGCTTTTCGCCATCGAAACCGGCTTCGCCCGCGAGAGGGGCGCCCGGAACGCCGCGCGCACGCTCGATCTCGACCTCATCGCCTACGGCCGGCAGGTGATCGATTCCCCCGGTCTGACCCTGCCGCATCCCCGCGCCCACGAGCGCCTCTTCGTCATGGGCCCGCTCGCCGAGATCGCGCCTGGCTGGGTGCATCCCGTGCTGGGAACGACGGCGGTGGAGCTAGCGAGGGCGGCGACGGTCGGGCTGGACGCGCGGCCCCTCTAACCACGGAAAACACGGAAAGAGCATGGAGGGCGCTCAATCCTGAAGGCCCGCGCCTTTTCGCGTGGGTTCGCGGTTCAAGTCTTGCTGAGCCGCCCCGCTTTCCGTGTTTTCCGTGGCTCTCTTCCTACCCCACCCGGCGGAACTTCTCGGCCTTGGCGATCTGCAGGCCCTTCGGCCCGGGCGCGAGGCGCCAGCGGCCGGGGTCGATCAGTTCGGGGTCGAGACGCGAGGCGACCAGCGCCGACTCCACCACGAGCGCCAGGGCCTGCGCCGGGGGCAGGGCGTCCTTGGTCAGGGTCACCAGCATGCCGGCCACCACGCCGAGCAGGATCGACCAGTGCGCCTCGTCCAGCGCAGGCTCGTCGGCCAGGTGAATCGGCACCGGCGCGGTCAGCACCTTGCGCGCCCGGGGCCAGAGCGAGCGCAGCAGGTCGCGGGGCTGGGCCGCCAGCCTGTGGCCCTGGGGCGCGGGCACGGCGCCGAAGCCCGGCGCCTTGATGCCCGCCGCAACCCGCCGCTCGATGGCGGTGATGTTCGGGAAGTCCGCCGCCTTCAGTCCCGCCGCGCCGGCCGCCTTGGCGACAAACGCCACCAGCGGGAAGGCGTGGCCGTAGCCCATCAGCAGCGGGCCGTTGATCCAGCTCCCCAGCAGGAAGCGCTCGCCGTGCGGGTTGATGAACATCAGGAGGCTCTTGGGCGCCACCAGGTCGCGGCGCAGGGTCAGCAGTTCGCCCTGTTCCAGCGCTGCGTTCTGGGCCGCAAGGCCCACCAGCGCGCCGGCGGCGGAGAGCAGGGTGGCCATATGCGCCGGCCCGTGGCTGCGCTTCACCAGCATCTGCCGCAGCTCGCCGATCGCCAGGCTGGCCCGGGTCGCGGACTCCGGCTCCCAGGGGAACAGCGGGGCGGCGGCGTACGCGAGCGACATGGGTGGCTCCAGACCGGAAGGAATGGCGCGGACTATGCCCGACGGGTGTTGAGGCTTTGCAACCTGATGTGGTGAACGGGACCTGTCGACGCCGGGTAGAAACGTCACGATTGGCGCCGGATGGAAATGTCGGCCGCCGGCGTCGCGCCAATTCATCGAGGCTATGCCAAGACGATGTGGCTCGTAGAGAAACCGACAGGCAGGCGCGGTCAACGACGCCGGGAGGGCGTGCGTATGAGCCAGGACATCCATTATCTCGGCCTGCTGGACGTCTCGGGTCGGATCCGCCGCCGCGAGCTGACCTCCGAGGCGGTGACCCGCGCCTTGCTGGCGCGCATCGAGCAGCACGAGAGCAGGCTCAACAGCATCCTTATGCTCCTGGCCGACACCGCGATCGAGCAGGCCCGTCAGGCCGACGCCGAGATCGCCGCGGGGTTCTGGCGTGGCCCGCTGCATGGTGTTCCCCTGGGCTTCAAGGACATCTTGTGGACCAAGGGCGTGGCCACCACGGGGGCATGGAGCTCCTCAAGGATTTCCGCCCGGACGCGGACGCCACCGTGATCTCGCGGTTGCGGCGGGCTGGGGCGGTGCTGATCGCCAAGCTGCACATGACCGAGGGCGCGACGCTTTCCCATCACCCCAGCCTGCCGCGCCCGGTCAATCCCTGGAGCGCGGCGCATTGGACCGGCGTGTCGTCAAGCGGCTCAGGCGTGGCGACGGCCGCGGGCTTCTGCTACGGCGCGCTTGCCTCCGACACCGGCGGATCGATCCGGACGCCGTCGTCGATCAATAACTTGACGGGCATAAAGCCCACCTGGGGCCGGGTCAGCCGTCACGGGCTCATCCCGCTCAGCGAGAGCGACGACCACATCGGCCCGATGGCCCGCAGCGCCGAGGACGCCGCCGCAATCCTGCAGGCTATCGCGGGGGCCGACCTCAACGACCTCACCGCCTTGCCCGAGCCCGTTCCGGACTACCTGGCGACGCGCGACGCAGGCGTCAGCGACCTCGTCGTCGGCGTCGACTGGCGCTATGCCACCGAGGGGATGACCGACGAGATCGTCGCGGCCGTCCGCAACGCCGCCGAGGTGCTGGCCGACATGGGCGCCCGCATACGCGAGATCAATTTTTCCTGGACCGCCGACGACGCCGCCTTGATGGGGGCAGTGACCCTCGCCGACATCGCCGCCGCCCATGCCGAACACTACCCCGAGAAAGCTGATCGCTATGGGCCGGGGATGCGGTTGGTTCTGGAGCAAGGCCAGAAGGTCACCGCGCTCGCGGTGGTGCGCGGGCAGCAGGCGCGGGCCCGCTTCAAGGGGCGGCTCCAGAGGGTCTTGCGCGACGTCGACCTGATCCTGACGCCCGGTCTCGGCGGGAACGTCCCGACGTGGGAGGAGATCGAGGTCGCCAGCGACGGCCGCACTTCGGTGAGCGAGATCCTGACGCGGTTCACACGCCCGTTCAGCGTCGCGGGAACCCCGACCATCAGCCTGCCGGGCGGATTCACCGAGGCCGGCCTGCCGGTGGGGATACAACTGGTCGGACGCCATCTCGGCGAGCCCGACATCATCCGCGCCGGCTGCGCCTTCCAGCGGACGACTGACTTCCACACGCGGCATCCGACGCTCGACGGATCCTAGGGAAACTGACGCTTCTAATTTCCGCAGCAGCGCCTGCGGCCTTTGCGGCGTTGCACAATGTCGCCCGAACCTCTATTTTGGCCGGTTCTATCCCCCGTCCGAGGAATCCATGGCTCGCGTCACCGTCGAAGACTGCATCGAAAAGGTCCCCAACCGCTTCAGCCTCGTGCTGCTGGCGGCCCACCGCGCGCGCGCCATCTCGGCCGGCTCCCAGATCCTGGTCGATCGCGACAACGACAAGAACCCGGTCGTCTCGCTGCGCGAGATCGCCGATGACGTCGTGGACGCGGAAGAGCTGCGCGAGAACCTGATCGGCACCCTGCAACGTGTTGACGAACGTTCGGAAGCCGAGGAAGAGGCCGAGACCCTCGCCCTGCTGGCCGACCCGACCCACATGCAGATGAGCGAGCTCGAACTGGTTCGCGCCCTGCAGAGCGACCGCGATGGCGGTCAGGAGGAGCGGTACTGAGCCCAGAAGGCGCAGAACCACTCACCACCCAGGCGGCGCCTCAACCCGCCGCCCCGCTGAAGGACGCCCCGGTTTCGGCCCCGAAAGAGGCCGCGAAGCGTCCAAAGATGCTGCGGCAATTCGAGCTGATCGAGAAGGTCCGCTCCTATGATCCCACTGCCGACGAGGCGCTGCTGAACCGCGCCTATGTCTACGCCGTGCGCATGCACGGGGCGCAGAAGCGGGCGTCCGGCGACCCCTATTTCGCCCACCCCATCGAGGTGGCGGGCATCCTCACCGACTACCGGCTCGACACCGCGACCATCGTCACGGCGCTCCTGCACGACGTGATCGAGGACACCCCGGTCACCCGCGAGGAGATCGACCGCCTCTTCGGGACCGAGATCGGCGAGCTGGTGGAGGGCGTCACCAAGCTCTCCAAGCTGGAACTGTCCTCCGAACACCTGCGCCAGGCCGAGAACCTTCGAAAATTCATCCTGGCGATCAGCCGCGACGTCCGCGTCCTGATGGTCAAGCTGGCCGACCGGCTGCACAACATGCGCACGCTGCAGCACATCGCCAGCCCGGCCAAGCGCGAGCGAATCGCCCGCGAGACGCTGGACATCTACGCCCCGCTGGCCCGCTCCATCGGCGTTCACCGCATCTGCACCGAGCTCGAGGAACTGGCGTTCGAGCACCTCAACCCGGTGGCCCGCGACGCCATCTATCGCCGCCTCGACACCCTGCGCGCCCAGCAGGGCGGGGCGGTGTCGCTGGTCTCGGGCGAAATCGCCAACAGGCTCGAGGCCGCCGACGTGCCGGCCCGGGTGTTCGGCCGCGAGAAGCACCCCTATTCGATCTGGCGCAAGCTTCAGCGAAAATCCATTGGATTCTCACAGCTTTCCGACATCTACGCCTTCCGGGTGATCGTCGACACCGAGGAGGACTGCTACCGCGCGCTGGGCGTCATCCATCGCGCCTGGCCGAGTGTCCCGGAGCGGTTCAAGGACTTCATCTCCACGCCCAAGCGCAACAACTACCGCTCGCTGCACACCACGGTGGTCGGGCCCAAGGGCATGCGCATCGAGATGCAGATCCGCACCGAGACCATGGACCGGGTGGCCGAGGAGGGCGTGGCCGCCCACTGGCGCTACAAGGACAAGTCCTACGGCTTCGACGCCGAGCACCAGATGGCCGCCGGCGGCGTCGACCCGCTGGTCAACCTGCGCAACCTCGTCCAGGTGCTGGAGCACGGCGGCGACGCCGAGGAGCTGGTCGAGCACGCCAAGCTCGAGATGTTCCTCGACCAGGTCTTCGTCTTCACGCCGAAGGGCCAGCTGGTCAGCCTGCCGAGCGGCGCCATGCCGCTCGACTTCGCCTACGCCCTGCACACCGACATCGGCGACACCTGCATCGGAGTGAAGATCAACGGCGAGCTGAAGCCGCTGCGCACGGTGCTGGTGAACGGCGACGTGGTCGAGGTGATCCGCGGCGGCAAGCCCGTGGTCCCGGCCGACTGGCGCTCGATAACCGTCACCGGCCGCGCGCGCTCCGCTATCCGCCGCCACATCCGCCAGACCGAGAAGGAGGAGTTCACCCGCCTCGGCCGCGCCACCGTCGACCAGATCTTCGCCAGCGCCGGCAAGAGCCGCAAGGACGTCTCGCTCCGGCCCGCCCTCGACCGCTTCGCCGCGGCCACTGAGGAGGAGCTGTTCGACGCCGTCGGCCGCGGCCGCGTGGCCCCGCCGCAGGTGCTGGAGGCCGTCTTCCCGGGCCTGAAGGCGGCCGAGCGCGAGGCCGCCACCGCGCGCCACCGCATCGAGGACGGCAAGTCGGCCAAGCTCTATGTGCGCGGCGGCGGGCTGACGCCGGGCGTCGCCATCCACTTCGGCGAATGCTGCGCGCCGGTGCCCGGCGACCGCATCGTCGGCATCGTCGAGGACGACGGGTCGGGGCTGACCGTCCACACCATCGACTGCGAGAAGCTGGAAGAGTTCGAGGAGCGCGAGGAGGTCTGGCGCGACCTGCAGTGGACGCCCGAGGCCGAGCGCAACTCGATCGCGCGCGCCAAGCTGATCGCCACGATCCGCAATTCCCCTGGCGTGCTGGGCCAGGTCTGCACTCTCATCGGCGAGGCCGGCGGCAACATCGTCCAGCTGCGCATGCACCACCGCCAGGCGGATTTCTTCGACGTGGACATCGACGTCGACGTCAACGACGTCCGCCACCTGACCCACATCGCCGCCGCGCTCCGCGCCAACCCAAGCGTCGAGACCGTGGACAGGCGCAAGAGCTAGGTCGCCAGGCAATCCTGCCCGACGTCCGCACTGTTTCCGTGTTTTCCGTGGCTCTCTTGTTCGGCGTCGACGTCAGGCGACGCGGCGGGCCGGGCGGACCGGGGGCGTGACTTCGGTCCGCCCGCCGCCCAGGTGGGCGTCGCCGAAGAGGCTGGCGAGCGCGGCCTTGGAGTCCTGCCGGTGGGCGAACTCCTCGGACCACAGGTTGCGGATCTCGTTGATGATATAGGGCGGCGCCCAGTCGAACTCGTGGGCGCCGTCATCCGAGAGGAACAGCGGCGTGATGAACTTGTAGTGCTGCTCGATGATCGCTTCGCAATAGGAGCGGATCACGGCGGGATCGGCCAGGTCGCGGCCGACGGCGGGGTCGGCCGGCTTGGCGCGGCCGCCGACCGGGATCCAGATCACCGGATAGGGCTCATCGTCGATCACGCCCTTGAGCTTGCCCCGCCCGCTGAAGTGCAGGGGCAGGGGCTCGGTCGCCTCCGCGCCCAGGCCGGTCAGCAGGAACGCGAGATCGACGGAGATCACCAGCCGGCGCGGCGTCGACCAGGCCGTCAGGCGGAAGCCCGTGTCGATCGAGGGGCCCACGAAGTCGCGGGTGATGTCGCCGCGGCCCTTCTGGGCATACCATTCGTCGCGCAGTTCGGCCTGCAGCAGCTGGGCGTCGTCCAGCAGGTCGGCGCGGAACCGCGCGCCGCCGCGGCGGAAGAACACCTCGGCGTTGGGCACCGGGAAGAGGCCGATCCAGGCCGTGGACTTGATGTCCAGCCGCTCATCGCCGGCCGCCATGCTCTGGCGATAGCTGTGCAGGGCGGAGAGCCAGATGTTGATGGTGTCATGGGCCTGGTCGAGGCTGACCAGCTCGGAGGTGTAGAGCAGCTCGTCGCCGTTGCTCTTCCAGAATTCCGGGGTCGGCAGGATGTGGTTGCTGCGCTCGTTGAACGCCGCATAGGCCGAATAGACTGTCTGATCGAAGTCCCGATAGAAGTTCAGGATCGTGGGGCGCCAGGCCTGCTGCGACTGCTTGAGCGGCGTGGAGCCCACCAGGTCCACGCTGAAGAACAGGCGCAGGCGCGGCTTCAACCCTTCGGGAAGGTCGGCGGGGAAGGCTTTCCTCTCGCTAGGCTGCACCGGACCGCTTCCACTTCTCGTTGGCGACGCCGCCATTCTGGCGACATCGGGGGAGAAGAGGGCGGCGTGCGGCGCTCCAACCGTCCACGCGTCCGTCCTCGACCCACCCATCTATAGGGTCATAGAGTCTTCGCGGACTTAACGAGGTCGGTTAACTGCCCTTAATCTCAAATATCCGGTGCGCGACATACGGACGCGCGGGCACCCCGGCGAAGACGTCGTGGAACGTGCGGGGCGGCGTCGATTCCGGCGGTGTCGCCGGCGATGACCATCCCCGAGATTTTCAGCCCCTCACCCTCGCGACAAGACCGGGCTTTGCCGTGTAAGGGAAGTCTCCATGAACACCGAAGACGTCCTGAACGAATTCCGCGGCGCCGGCGCGCTGCGCGAAGGCCATTTCATCCTGGCCTCGGGCCGCCACAGCCCGATGTTCCTGCAGAAGAACCTGGTCTTCCAGTACCCGGAGCGCACCGCGCGCCTCTGCAAGGCCCTGGCCGAGAAGATTACGGCCCGGTTCGGCAAGCCCGACGTGATCGTGGCGCCCGCTGTCGGCGCGATCATCCCGGGCTATGAAGTGGCCCGCTGGCTCGATGTCCCCTCGATCTACGTCGAGCGCGAGGACGGCGAGTTCCGCCTGCGCCGCGCCTTCAGCATCGCCCCCGGCGCCAAGGTCGTGGTGGTCGAGGACGTGATCACCACCGGCGGCTCGTTCCGCGAGGCCGTGAAGCCGATCGAGGCCGCCGGCGGCGTGGTGCTCTGCTGCGCCTGCATCGTCGACCGCTCCGGCGGCAAGGCCGATGTGGGCTGGCCGCTGGTGGCGCTGGCCACCGTCGACGTCCCGTCCTATGCGCCGGACGAAATCCCGCCCGAGCTCGCCGCGCTCCCGGCGGAAGAGCCCGGCTCCAAGAGGCTGCGCGGATGACTGTCTTTCAAGGCTTGGCCACGGAAAACACGGAAAACGGACGGAAGGCGCGCAGCGCGATCAGCGCTTCTCGGGTCGCCGGCGCTCATTCCTCCTTCCGTGCTCCTTCCGTGTTTTCCGTGGCCCAAAACACCTGGGTTCCCGCTTTCGCGGGGATGAGCGGAGTGTGGTGATGGCTCCCAAGCTGAGGTTAGGCGTCAACATCGACCATGTGGCCACCGTGCGGAACGCCCGTGGCGAGGGCTATCCCGATCCGGTGCGCGCCGCCGAGATGGCGCTGGCCGCCGGCGCCGACGGCATCACCGCCCACCTGCGCGAGGATCGCCGGCACATCTCCGACGCCGACATCGACGCCCTGGCGCTGATCACCAGGCGCCGCGGCCGGCCGCTCAATTTCGAGATGGCGGTCACCGGCGAGATGGAGGCCATCGCGCTCGCCCACCTGCCGCACGCCGCCTGCCTGGTGCCGGAACGCCGCGAAGAGGTGACCACCGAGGGCGGCCTCAACGTCGTGCGCGGCCACAACACCATCGCCGCCGTCACCCGCCGCCTCACCGACGCCGGTATCCGGGTCTCCTGCTTCATCGACCCCGACCTGGAGCAGGTGGCGGCCTGCGCCTCTGTCGGCGCCCAGGTGATCGAGCTGCATACCGGCGCCTGGTGCCAGGCGGTGCGTGAGCGTTCGCCGGAAGCTCCGCGCCTGCTGGAGAACCTCAGGGCCGCGGCCTCGGATGCGGCGGCGCGGGGCCTGGAGGTCCACGCCGGCCACGGCATCGACTACGAGACCGTCAAGCCGATCGCTGCCATTCCCGAGCTTATGGAGCTGAATATCGGCCACTTCCTGATCGGCGAGGCGATCTTCATCGGCCTGGGCCCGGCGATCCAGAGGATGCGCGCGCTGATGGATGAGGCCCGCGCTGTGAAGGCCGCATGATCGTCGGCATAGGCTCGGACCTCTCCGACATCCGCCGGATACAGGCCAGCCTCGACCGGTTCGGCGACCGCTTCACCAATCGCATCTTCACCGAGGTCGAGCGCACCCGTTCGGACCGTAAGAACGACCGCGCCGCCAGCTACGCCAAACGCTTCGCCGCCAAGGAGGCCTGCGCCAAGGCGCTGGGCACGGGCATGCGCCGTGGCGTCTTCTGGCGCGACATGGGCGTGGTCAACATGCGCTCCGGCCAGCCGACCATGGCGCTGACGGGCGGCGCGCTGGACCGCCTGAACGAGATGACCCCGCCCGGCTGCCGCGCCGTCGTCCACCTCAGCCTCACCGACGACCACCCCTATGCCCAGGCCTTCGTGATCATCGAGGCGGTGAAGGACAAGTAGGAGCTCAAACCTCAGCCTTCGTCATCCTCCGGATCGCGTCTTCGCGCGACCGGAGGATGACGGGCGTTAAATGCCTACTTCTTCTTCGCGGGCGCCTTGGCCGCCGTCGTCGCCACGCTGGCGGGCTTGGCGTCCGCCGTGCACTTGATGAACTTGCCGTTGGCGTCGCGGCACGGGCCCTTCTTGGCGGCCGCCGCGGTCGGGCAGGCGGTGAACTTGCCGGCGGCGTCGCGGCAGGCCGCGGCGGAGGCCTGGCTGGCGAAGCCGCTCAGTGCGATGGCGGCGGCGAGGAAGAGGGCGGTGCGGGCCATGGAAGTCCCCAATTGATCGGCGTGACCAATGTTAGGTCACATTCGTATCGGGCGCCGGATTCATGGCGCCGGTGTGTCCATGCTCAAGTTCCGGCGGGGAGGCTCTTGCGCCGCAGCACCGGCCACAGCGTGTTCAGCGCCAGGCCGCTCAGCACCAGCGCCGCAGCGGTCAGTTTCCACGACGACAGTGGCTCGTGCAGGAAGATCGCCGAGGCGCCCATGCCGAACACCGGCACCAGCAGCGACAGCGGGGAAATCGTCGCCGCGGGGTGCCGGGCGAGCAGCCAGCCCCAGGCCGCGTAGCCGAACAGGCTGTTGCCCACCGACTGCCAGACGACCGCCCCCCAGGTGGCCGCATCGGCGTTACGGATGCCCGCGACGATCGCCGCCGGACCCTCGACCGCGAAGGCCAGGAGGAACAGCGCGGGGGCCGCGAACAGGCTCGACCAGACCACATAGGCCACCATGTTCACCTGGCCCGCCCGGCGCGCGACGATATTGCCGCCGGCCCAGCCCATGGCCGCCACCAGCACCAGGCCCAGTCCCAGCGGCGTCACCTCGGAATTGGTGTGGATCATCAACCAGCCCAGGCCCGCAGCGGCCAGCGCCAGGGCCGCCAGCTGATAGCCGCGCACCTTTTCGCCGGTCAGGGCCATGGCCAGGCCGATGGTGAAGAACGCCTGCACCTGCACCACCAGCGAGGCCAGGCCCGGCGAGATATGGCCGTTCATGGCGGTGTAGATCGCCCCGAACTGGCCCACGCCGATCAGCAGGCCATAGGCCGCCAGGTTCCCCCAGCCCGCCGGCCGCCTGCAGAAGAAGATCGCCGGCACGCAGGCCAGGGTGAACCTGAGCGCCGACAGGGTCAGCGGCGGCAGGTGGCCCAAGGCGAACTTCATCACCACGAAATTGGTCCCCCACACCGTCACGATGGCGAGCGCCAGGAGCGCGTGGAGCGGGGGCAGGGTGTCGCGGGGGGCCATCGGCCCTATGTGGTTGGAGCTTCGCCGTTTGTCACCCTCGCAGTCCTCGTGCGGCTCATGAGCAAGAGTTCATGGGCATGGAGCTTGCTGACAGGCTATCCAGCCCCTAAGCGACAACCGCCGGACGGTCCGGCGCACGGCAGGATTCCCGATGAGCGAGAGCGTGACCCCGGCGGCCGAACCCAAGAGCGCCGCCAACGAGACCGTCGAGATCATCAAGACGGTCTTCTGGGCGCTGGTCATCGCGCTCTTCCTGCGCGTGCTGCTGTTCCAGCCCTTCACCATCCCGTCCGCCTCGATGGAGCCCAACCTCTACGAGGGCGACTACATCGTGGTGACCAAGTTCTCCTACGGCTGGTCGCACCACTCGATCCCGCTCAGCCCGCCGATCTTCAAGGGCCGCATCTTCGAGGGTATCCCGCACCGCGGCGACATCGTCGTCTTCAAGACCCCGCACGACAACCACACCGACCTGATCAAGCGGATCATCGGCCTGCCGGGCGACACGGTGCAGATGAAGCAGGGCCTGCTCTACCTGAACGGCGTGCAGGTGCCGCGGGTGGCGGCCGGCACGACCCGCGAGGACGTGGGCGAAGGCTATGTCCGCGACGTGGCGCTCTTCCGCGAGACCCTGCCGGGCGGCAAGACCTACGTCACCCAGGACTTCGGGACCGACGGCCAGCTCGACAACACCGAGCCCTACAACGTGCCCGAGCACCACTACTTCGTCATGGGCGACAACCGCGACAACTCCGCCGACAGCCGCGTGCCCCCCGAGGCCGGCGGGGTGGGCTTCATGCCCGCCGAGAACCTGGTCGGCCACGCCCAGATCATCCTCCTGGCCTGGAACAAGGGCGCCGCGCTCTTCAAGCCCTGGACCTGGCTCAACCTCAACACCCACCGCTTCCTGCACCCGCTGAAGTAGCGGCCGCGAAGCCGTAGGAAGAGCCACGGAAAACACGGAAAGAGCGGAAGGCGTCTCCTTCCTGAAAGGCCCGCGCCAGCGGGCGCCTCCCATCTTCTAACCGCGAACCCACGCGAACGAACGCGAACGCACCTGGGAGGCTGGGCGGCCGGGGCATCAACGACCCGTTCGCGTGGGTTCGCGGTTCAATTTCTTGCGGCTCGGCGGCCGATTGGGCGGGCAGGGCGGAGCCGCCGCACGTCCGTGCTCTTTCCGTGTTTTCCGTGGCCACGCTTCCTGCGCTTCGCCGAAAGCGCCGATCCCCGCAGCCCTACGCCACAGGCCGCTGGCCTTGCTCCTGACCCAACCAGCGCGTAGCTACAGCCGCGTCCGGCGCGCCGGAGCCAGTCAGGGACGATCGATGAGCGAGAACGTGCAGGCGGCCCCCGAGGATTCCGAGGCCCCCAAGACCGGCGCGATGGAAGAGGTCGTCGAGATCATCAAGACCGTCGTCTACGCCCTGCTGATCGCGCTCTTCCTGCGCGTGCTGTTCTTCCAGCCCTTCACCATCCCCTCGGCCTCGATGGAGCCCAACCTCTACGAGGGCGACTACATCATCGTGTCGAAGTTCAGCTACGGCTACTCGCGCCACTCCGTCCCGTTCAGCCCGCCGATCTTCTCGGGCCGCCTCCTCGACCGCCCGGCCCACCGCGGCGACGTGGTGGTGTTCAAACTGCCGCGCGATGGCCACACCGACTACATCAAGCGGGTCATCGGCCTGCCGGGCGACCGCATCCAGATGAAGCAGGGCCTGCTCTACCTCAACGACCGGCAGGTGCCGCGCGAGGCCCTGGCGCCGGTCAAGGAAGACACGGGCTACGGCATCGTGCGCGACGTGGCGCGCTACCGCGAGACCCTGCCGGGCGGCAAGACCTACATCACCAACGACTTCGGGACCGACGGCGACCTCGACAACACCGACGTCTATCTGGTGCCCGCCGGCCATTACTTCATGATGGGCGACAACCGCGACAATTCCTCCGACAGTCGCGTCGCGCCCGAGGCTGGCGGCGTCGGCTATGTGCCCGCCGAGAACCTGGTCGGCCGCGCCCAGATCATCCTGCTCTCCTGGAGCCCCGGCGCCTCGATCTTCAAGCCGTGGACCTGGGTGATGAACGCCAGGCCGAGCCGGTTCGTCCACGCGCTGAAATGAACACCCGGGTCACCGCGGTCGCGGAACTTGAACGCCGCCTGGGCCACAGCTTCGCCGACCGCGAGCTCCTCGAACGCGCCCTGACGCACGGCAGCGTCACCAAGGGCTCGCCGCGCGTGCGCGACAACGAGCGGCTCGAGTTCCTCGGCGACCGGGTGCTGAACCTGATCGTCGCCGAGCGGATCTCGGGGCTGCTGCCGGAGGCCAGCGAGGGCGCGCTTTCCAAGCTGATGAACCAGCTCGTCAACTACCACGCCTGCGCCGAGGCGGCGCGCCGGGCGGGCCTGCGCGATGCGCTCCGCGTCGACGCCAGCGCCACCAAGATCGGTGCGCGCGACAACGACCGGGTGCTGGGCGACGCCTGCGAGGCGCTGATCGCGGCCCTCTACATCGACGCCGGCCTGCCGGCCGCCCGCGACTTCGTGCTCACCTTCTGGGGCGACGCCTTCGAGACCCTCGACGCGCCCGGCAAGGACCCCAAGACCCTGCTGCAGGAGTGGGCCATGGCCCGCGGCCTGGCCGTGCCCATCTACCAGGTGATCGGGCAGGAGGGCTCTGCCCACGAGCCGGTCTTCACCGTCGAGGTGCGGGTGCCCAACCTCGAACCGGCCACAGCCAGGGGCGGCTCCAAGCGCGAGGCTGAGAAGTTGGCCGCCGACGTGCTACTGACCCGCGCCATGACCTCGCCCCTGAACGACCAATGACCACCCGCGCCGGCTTTGCCGCCATCATCGGCGCGCCCAATGCGGGCAAGTCGACCCTGACCAACCGCCTCGTCGGGGCCAAGGTCTCGATCGTCACCCAGAAGGTGCAGACCACCCGCTTCCCGGTGCGTGGCGTCGCCATGACCGGCGAGGCCCAGATCGTGCTCGTCGACACGCCGGGCATCTTCCAGCCGCGCCGCAAGCTCGACCGCGCCATGATCCGCGCGGCCTGGGGCGGGGCCAAGGACGCCGACGTCATCGTCCATCTGGTCGACAGCGTCGCCGAGCTGGCCGCGGAAGAGCCGGGGGCCAAGGCCGCCGACAAGCGCGCCGCCGTCGACGTCGAGTCCATCGTCGAGGGCCTGAAAACCTCCGGCAAGCAGGCGATCCTGGCGCTCAACAAGATCGACGGCATGCACCGCGAGACCCTGCTGGGCTTGTCGAAAAAGCTTTTCGATACGGGCGTCTATTCCGAAGTCTTCATGATCTCGTCGGCCACCGGCGCCGGCGTTGACGACCTCAAGGAGCGCCTCGCCGCCCTGATCCCGGAAGGCCCCTGGTTCTATCCGGCCGAACAGACCGCCGACATCCCCGCGCGCCTGCTGGCCGCCGAGATCACCCGCGAAAAGATCTACCTGCGGGTTCACGAGGAGCTGCCCTACGCCGCGGCCGTCGAAACCACCGCCTTCGAGGAACGCCACGACGGGTCGGCCCGCATCGAGCAGACCATCTATGTGGAGCGCGAGAGCCAGCGCCCGATCATCCTCGGCAAGGGCGGCCAGACCCTGAAATGGATCGGCCAGAAATCCCGCGAGGAGCTGATCCAGCTCCTCGACCGCCCGGTGCACCTCTTCCTGCACGTGAAAGTCGACGAACGCTGGGCCGACAAGCGCGAGTTCTACGGCGACGTGGGCCTGGACTTCGACGCCTGACGCCGCGAAGCGGAAGAAAGTTGGCCACGGAAAACACGGAAAGGGCACGGAAGGAGATCCGACGTGCAACAGCGGTGGACGAGTTGATTGCGCCCAAGGCGGGCGATTCCGCCTGGCTTGAGCGCCTGGGATGATCCCCCTTCCGTGCTCTTTCGGCGTTTTCCGTGGCGCCTCTTCCTTGCGCGGACGATGGTAGAAGTCCGCTGATGGAATTCGAGGACGACGCCTTCGTGCTCTCGGCGCGGCCGTTCGGCGAGGCCGGGGCCATCGTCGAGCTGCTCACCGCCCACCACGGCAAGTACGCCGCCCACGTGGCCGGCGGCGCGTCGCGCAAGATGAAGCCGTTCCTGCAGGCCGGCGCCCAGGTGATCCTGAAATACCGCGCCCGCGTCTCCGACCAGCTGGGCTCGGCCAGCCTGGAGCCGGTGGGCGAGGGGCCGTCCGCGCTCTTCGACGATGCGCTCGCGCTGGCGGGCCTTTCCGCCGCCGCCGCCGTCGCCGCCGGCGCCTTGCCCGAACGCGAGCCGCACCCCGGCGCCTACCTGGCCTTCGAGGCGCTCTGC
>Ga0307517_10002625_pt1 | contig 28640 bp, 33 predicted proteins | sample 23_EM_MG_FD_194515 | JGI IMG/M metagenome (GOLD analysis project Ga0307517, IMG submission 194515) | Populus trichocarpa ectomycorrhiza microbial communities from riparian zone in the Pacific Northwest, United States - 23_EM | ecosystem: Host-associated > Plants > Roots > Unclassified | place... | reverse complement strand
CCCATCGGAATTATGTGCTTATTCTTGGGCCCTTCATTAAACACGTTGCCCCCGCTTTGGTGTCTTTTTTCACACAAAGGCACTCGTCTATAGCTACTCGGAGGCTACTCCCATTTAATTTCCTGCTTCACACAGTCATACCCATTGACGCACTTCCATGCGGAGGGGACGAAGAAAGTAGTATCCACTCTCTCCATTGAAGCGATACAATATAACAATCAGGACCACGCTGGGCGGCGTCTGAGATGCCAATAATCCACATGATCTTTCAAAGTGTCAAGGGGCATCTCGGATTAGTAATTACAGGGTAATGACTTGAGTGTATCTGAAAGCTCATCCTTATATCACGGATACCAAGACCAGTCAGCTCACAGGAACCACCACGATGCGGGCCTTGTTTGATGTTCCTCACCCTAAACGGCCCATTTAAACGCTCTAGACTGGAAATCCCATCTTGTAGAAACCTCGCAGAAATTATCACCCTGTTCTATTACCGTTACTCGGACCAATTTTACTCCAAGCCTTCTAAAAAAACAACCAAGTACCCAGGCGTCCACAAGGTAAAATTATGCTTCCGGGATAATATGCCGACTAGATGTCAACCACCTAGATTGAGAGCCACTGATGTATTTCCTAGTTGCCTTCTACATGTAGAAGTATTTGGTTGTCATCGAGATAATAAATCCAAAATAAAGGCGTAGTAGATCGACAGATCGACGTAGTTGATTTAAATCGACGCGTTTCCTTATCTGGGAAGCATTTCCGTATTTGATTTTCTCCTTTTGTTTTACATACACAATCCTAAAGACAGAAATGATATACTTGCGGATATTATCGAGTCTGAAGAACGAAATTCTCTTTATGTACATATGCGGAGAAGAGTAGTGGATTGTAGTACGGAGATAGAATATAATTATGTATGGCAGCCAATACCGAGAAGAAATATCCAAATAGAAATCTGTTTTATCCAAAGTCCTGCCTACTAGTCTGCATTCCATTCTGAGAAAAACAGTGGCATAGAAATCATTATTTCACCCCGCCGTCCAAATCCACCTCATGAAATGACATAGACCGCTCCGTCTCTTGTCCAATAATATCATCCAGCAAATCCAAATCAGTCACATTCGCCACCCTATCTTCACCAAGAGGCTTCACCACTCCAACCCCCATCGCAGCATCGTTCACCATAACAGGACTCGTCGGCTCAACTACACTTGACACGTCAGAATAACTATACGTCGAATTGGTCCTGTCAATCAAGGCCGAGCCAGTAGTCCCAGTATTACTTCCCAACTGGGACTTCGCTTGAACACTCGTACCCTTTGAGGAGACACTCGATCGAGAACTAAACAATCCCGTCAATTTCCTCGAAAGCGGCGCTGGAGCCGGAGGAGTGGGGATAGGGACCGCGGTAATCGGCGTTGGGGGTACCCCATGTATTCCAGATGTTGGCGCAGCTGACATCGGTGGCGGGACAGCAGCAGCACCCTGCGGATCCACAGCAACACCGTTGATCGTAGCCGGACCCGAATTTGTGCTTGACCCACCAGGTCCAGAACCCCAAAGCTTGAAGCCCCACCCAGATCCAGTCTTCTTCGGCTCAGCACCTATAGCGTCCAGGTTAACCATAGGCGGAGATATAGCACCAATATTATTCTCAGCAATAAACTCCCGCAAGGCCTTGACACACGTCTCTGATGCTTCTTTCGCTTCGCTAGCCTCCGCCAATTCGTGTTTGACGATCTCCAAATCGCTCTTCAACAATTTGACTTCTGCTTTCAGAGTTTCCAGGTCTGCTTGCGGTGGTTGAACTTCTGATTCGTTATCGGGTATTCCAGGCGAAATTCGTCCAAAGAGACCAGAGAACCGACGCGAGCTGGAAGGGGGGTTCGGGGACAGTCCGACATCCCCAGAAGAGCCATGAGCATTTGGAGCAGGAGTATGGTCAGGGGAAACCGAAATGTTATCTGGAGAGGGTATACGGCCGTGTCTGGATCCGGTAAGAGGTGTAAACGACGCGCGTTTGGCAGAAGGGGGATTCCCAATCGATAGAGATGATGCACGAGTGATATCGATGGGAGTCATACTTTGTCGCCTACTCTCTGTTTGAAGGCGCATAAGACCTCGCCTATTCATAAGAAGATTGTTGAGTCTTTACTTGTAACACAAAATAAATAGAAGAGAAAACACACCTGCTCTCGTCCACTTTCGCTCTCAACAACGCAATTTGCTCTTCATCTTCCTTCATCCTCTTCCTCGCCTCGCCCAACTCTTCTTCCGCTTCCATCGCCTTCTCCGTCATCAACTGCAGTGCATCCTTAACATTTGCCTCCTCTGCATTGAGACGAGCCAACATCTTGGCAAGCTCATCTCTCTCTTTCGTCATCTCCGACAAAGACACCCTCAACTGGGTAACAATGTGGGCCAATATCTCTGGATCAAGGAGTTCCTTGTCGACGAGATCATTCGACGCCACGTCCCCATCATGACTCTGCCCGACGTTAATTGAGTGGTCGCCTCCCAACGCGTTCATATTACCGTGGGTGCCAGCAGCAGCAGCGGGCGAATTCGGGGGAGAAGCCTCCATGTTGTCCAACTGCCTCTCCAACTCCATACTAAGGTCAATCGAAAACCTCCCCTTCGTCAAGGGCGGTTTCTGTGATTCAGTCGAAAAAGGAGCCTCGAACTCGAGACCGTGTTGATTATCGTTGTGTTCGTCGAACCCGCCTATGGACAACTCCCGAGGAGGAGAACGCTTTACAAGACCTGGGTGTGAGGGGGTAGAAACAGAGGAAGTTTTCGTTGGCATGATCGGAAACAAGACGACAATTTATAGCAATGTTCTGGTTGTGACCCCCTATAGATGCTTCGTTCCACACGCCCGAAAAAGTGCCCAGTGAGAGGCTGACACGATGCAATAGAAGACCGCTGTCCCCGTAACGCCCGCAACGCGTTGCTATACTGTCCGGTCTTAGAGGTATGGAAGGAGTTGGCCCATGTCAGCCACAATTTCATGGTCTTCGGAACACGTCACGCAAGTCACATCACACGCACGCGTCTCTTTCAATTTGATATTCAATTACGCGTAATAACAAAATATTGGAGCCCGATTTTGCATACATAAATCGTCAATGTGAAATAACTGGTTAAGATGAGGAAATGAGCATAAACGAGCACGATTTCCATGTCAGGACCCATGCTACGAGTTGGCTACGAGAAAATAAAAGGCAAGATAAAAGGTGTCGAGTCTTGGAGTTCAAACATTCTGTCAAGGTGTGAGATTAGGATGTAGATGGCGCACGATGAATGCTTCCAAGCTGGAAGTCAATGATCGTGGTCATACTTGCGATCTGTCTTCGATTATGGATTATGGTTGCCGGCGCCCTCTTCAGCAAGCAGATCTCCCTGAGGCATCTCTCCCTGAGACGACAATCTGCAAAAACCTGATGCTTGAAGATCGAACGTCAAAATATATCATAAGTATTATTTTCAGAAAAATCTTGGCAGATACCAACTATATTTACAATTCCTTCACGTATCTTGGGCATTTTGCATATTTGTCCATAAATTACAGACTGGCTGCATCATCCAACTCCAAGGCCAATAAGAAAAGAAGAACTCTGTCAAGGTGCACACTTGATCAGAACATAAAAGCCAAAAAAGAAACACCGTCTGTTGGACATATTACAAAAGATATCAAAGCAGCCTACTTTTTTCTTTTTCAACGATAATTCTATTAAAAAAAGATGCACCTCAACCACCTTCACTACAAAGAAATAAGGCCAACTCACCAACTTCATTTATTCACTTAGATGCGTCAACGGATCAATGCAAATCACACCATCCCGTTCACTCCAAGGGTATCCCCACCGGTGCAACCATTCTTTAACACCAGAAGCGAGCCGTCTAGATGTCGCACCTCCAGTTCTAGCAGGTGAATTTAAAGTTCCATTCGCATTCTGAGTTACCCCGCCAGCAGTACTGGAGGCAGATGTGCCAGAAGCACCAGAACCAGGCTTCGCGGTCGAAGAGGTGGCAGGAGTCGGATCTTGTTGACCCAAGGTAACCATATGCCCAGAACCTGTGTGTTTCTCCTCTCCGACGATTGCAAACGCAAGACCCAAGAAATGTTCCTGCTCGAGCTATTCACGAAATCAATCAATCAAGGATTCCTTCCCAGCCAGAACGGAAAAGGGGGATGCTAAAACTTACAGCTAGCAAAAAAGACTCTAGAACCTCAGTAGCCTCATTAGCATGTAAGCCATGCAAGTCAACCATCACCTCCGTTCTTTCTTCCGCATTCTGCTCAACGCTCCCTCCAACACCCCTACCTGCCACGCCCAGACAAACGCCCAGACCTCCACCCATAACCTTCCCCCGAACCGCTCTATCACTGGGATCACTTCCTTGTCCACTCGGCCTCTCTTTAACAGCCACCTCCACGACCCTAGCCCTCTCTCTCACCAAATCTCCAGCAGCAATCGCCATCTCCTCCCTCATTCTCCTATTCATCTCCTCTCCCTCCCGACTCCACTTCTTCGCCCCTGCACCATCTGCCCTTCTCCAGGCCTCAGCCGCTCTAGACAAACAAGAATTCCTCTGAGCGCCAAGTTGCAAAGCACGAGTCCGATAAGAAAGATACAGCTTATTAACCGCCTCTCCAGTGGGTAAAGTGGGCAAAAGAGTGGGAGGACAAAGTTTCAAACGAGGAGAAGGTTTGGGTGCAATAATGGTCAAAGTGGAAGACGCCGCCTCTTCCGATCCTTGTTGATTTTGGCCCTGAATGGGAGGAGGGGCGGGCTTCTTAACCGCATTCGCAAACCTCGTCCTAGAGGGGTCATACACGCCAAACTTCCTGACCCTGCCTGCAGCCTGAGGTCCTCCTTGATTCGGGTCATAACCCAAAACTGGGAATTCTTCGTTATTCGCCGTACTTCCCTGTGCGCTAGTGTTTGCACCCATTGCATTGCCAACGCCAGCGAGTGGTCCCATATTATAGTTGTTCCGAGACAATAAAGCATGCAAGGCATTCACATCTACATCCTTCGGCAAATGATGCAAAAACTCGCAGCTTTCCTGCTTTGCACAGGTCCCGCGGAGCCAGAATCTGCACAAGGCGCGTTCGAGGTCGTGACTATAACAAATTCCATAATCAGTCCTTTGAGTTTTGCAAGAAAATCCAAACGTGGTACTCACCTAAACCGACAATCAGCCCTCAGGCACTCTCCAGCAACGAAGTACCTGCACACTCTGTTCCCTGAAGGTACAGGTCGACCATTCACGTATCTCGGAGCACGTAGATTAGGAGGAACAAGTCCCGCGCCATACCCACCCCTACCATTCGCAGCACCCCTCATGATGCCCATAGCATCACGCGAAACAACACTGACCCTGGCCCCCATCTGTTGCATTCTCCCATTACTGGTCTGTTGTCCTTGATTTGCAGGACCTTGCCCTTGTTGATTAGATGAACCGTGCCCTTGACCACCCGCATAGCCATCAACCAACCAACTCATAGCCGTATCAAAATCGTATCCATTAACTTTAAGTGCTTCCTCCAATTCAGACGGAGCAAGTGTCGATCCAAAAATGGAGGTGAGAACGTCAAAAGGAGACATTCCATCCGTCAGCATTGGTGACTCTTCGGAATCGTCAGGGAGAGGTTGAGATAGCGGCTGTGAAGGTTGACCACCATTAGTGGAAGAAATATCGGGCGGTGGACCAGGGGGGTAAGGATAGTGATTCGGATACGTCTGAGACCAAAGACCGGAACCTGTGCTCCCATCGTACGCAGCATCGAAGTCGGACATAAAAGAAGGGATTTCATTCGCCGGGTTGAATGGATCGAAAGGATCCTCATCTTCTTCTATGTCAGTCCCATCTACTGTATCCAACCCCTCAATGTCGCCTTCTCCTCTCTTGATGGTCTTGTTATTAGGAACGGAAGCAGGTGTAGAGGGTCTCGTCGCGGGTGAATGGTCAGCGACCAGAGGAGCTGCAATTGCCAAATTGGATGGGGCACGAGGAGAACTACTATGGGCCCATAAATCGGGAGGGGGTGTTTCGTTCCTTGACAAAAGGAAACTCGTGCTGTGGGAGTGTGGATGTGTGGCGGCAGCCGAAAGTGGTCTGGGAATCGGCCGAAACTCGCTTGCCTTTGCACTTAGCAATCTAGGGGAAGAGATGGGGGAAGCGGGAAGTGAGGCTGTCCACTGAGCCTGGGTTGTCACAATCGGAGTTGAAGCAGAATTAGTAGGTGGAAGAATCGGAGATGAAGAAGGAGAATAATCTGATTTTGTGGCAGATCCTTGTGAAGACAAAGGAGGTGCTAAGGGCGAAGCCATAGCCGGAGTATGAGGCCTCCTCATATACAGAACCTGGTGTATCAAAGGAGACGATGGTGCAGATGATGAATTGTTTGGCGTTTCGGAGCGGAATTTCGACGCCGAATTGGTCGAGGCACGAGAAGATGGTCTGGAAAGCGGCCTCCTCGCGATGGTGGGTGTCAAGTAAAGAAACGGAACACCTGCCACGTCATCGCGATGTTTATGCATTAGGTCGAGAACATTTTGTTCAGCCTGTGGCATTTTAGAATCAATTCCCAGTGGCAGAGGACGCGTAATAAAGAGCAGCTACTCACGCTGTCATCATCCATCCCATAGCTCTCCTTCAGTAATGTCTTGAGCTCTTCATCTTTTTCTTCACCTAATAATGACACGACTTCCTTAACCAGCGCCTGTGAGACGCCCTGTCTATTCCCATTCAACTCGGCTTCATTGGAATGGAGGTTGTCTGCATCGCCATTGTCGCTAGTTTCAAATCCTGGAAAAGTGTACACAGAGGGTTTGTATTGGCGAGCGATGTAAGACAGCTGTGCGCGAGTATGTGGGTACTTGTTGGAGCTATTTGAAGTATTCGACGTGGTCATCATTGTAGTGGACTTGGTTGGTGTAGTAGGTTTAGCACCGTTCGTAGGCGGACTGAGCATTGTAGCCACAGCGCTACTGCCCGTTCTCAATGATGACGAGAAGTAGGGGGTCATCGCATTGGATGAAGAGAAAGCAAGACAGAGTATGGAGGTGGTGTGTATATTGTATTAGTACAAACAGATGACTACTAAATATTGTGACTGATCCCACATTACAATTTCAGTACCGCTGTCCTACCTCGCCCCTCTCAACCTGCACAGTCAAATGTTCCAGCCCTCTAATCCTCTCCTTCAACAATCTCTCTACCCTCTCTACAACGATATCAATTCTCGATGATAAAAATGTCCCTGAAATCTCTCCGCTGCTCTGCAGGGGGTGTAAAAGCAAAGGCTTGACTTGTACATGAATAGATCCAATAAGGCTCGTGCTATCTTTAGGCCAAAATCGGGGCGATGTGTAGGACGCCAGGCCCTCAATTGAGGACAGCTTCATAGTCGTAAATTTATAATCAACTATCAACAGTAAAACAATCAAACAACACTCACCTCGTCCAATGCACTCAGAATTTCCCCGTCCCTATCACCCACATCAAGGGCAAGCACCTTCCCGGTGTCAATCACCAACGGAACCACACTCGCAGCAATCAAAATAGCAATAAAAAGCGAAGCGATAGGGTCAAACCCTGTCCAACCATAGAATTGGATAAGAAGTGTCGAGATGATGACTCCCACAGATCCGAGTGTATCCTGTTGTCGCATGTCAGGGTTTAAAGAAAAGAAAGAGCCAACGTCTGGTACACTTACGGCCATGACGTGCAAAAATACACCCCTCATATTATGGCTGTGCCCTTCATGTCCATGCCCATGAGAATGCGAATGATCACGTAAATGATTCTTTGCATTATGATCATCATGTCCAAACGTATATGATGTTGGGGCTATCGATGTAGATGTTACTATTGTTGAATTCGCTAGATGCTTGGATATCGAGGGTATGGAGGAGGAAGTTCTCAAATTCGGATTGTTGCCTTGACTGTGTATCGGCGTTTTGTGAGGAGAATGTGACTGGGAGCGGGAGTGTGATGGAGGCGATGAAAGGAGGAGAGATTGGGAATCAGAATGGGCACTGTGGTTGCTCGCAGGTGAACGAGATTGCGAGCGATCGTGGTGATCGTGGTGGTGAGAATCATGGGAATGAGGGTGATGATGGTCGTGGTCATCACCATGTGAATTTGCCTTCAAACAAGACTGGGAACCATTCGCTTCATGCTCCTGTTCATGGCGATGGTGGTGGCCATGCAAGCGATTATCAGAAGAACTGGACAGCCTATGCTCGTCGACAGGCGGATGAGTGGGTACATGAGTTGGTCCATGGGAATGACTGTGCCCTTCGCACAGATCACGACCATGCGTGTGAGTTTGTCGAATCGGTGAAGTAGCGGGAGCAGGCCCGTGGGCATGTCCAGTATGTGAATCACCAACAGTAAACGAATGTGAATGTGAGTGACCAGGGGAATGCGAATGCGAGTGACCACCCTGAGATTGGGTCAGCATCGACATCAAAATCGGGTTAGGACTTACATGATGGTGGTGACCTCCCATGGCAAACATGCCAAACAAATTGACCGCTAACCCAAGGGAGCTAACAAGGAGAAGCTGGCTTGTGTTCATTTCTGGGGGTTCCATTCTGATAAAAATATGAGCATGCACTCTGGAAAGGCTGAGAGCAACTACGCACAGCCGCTGCATGGCTTCAAAGATAATGAATATTGAGATCAAAATCAAGAAGATACCATTGGCAAAGCCAGATAGGGTTTCTATGCGACCGTATCTGGATGAAATGGACGCATTAACACAACCCGACCGGTTCCCTGAAAATGAGCTCACCCATAAGTATACCTCTCGTTCGGTTCCCATGTTGCCATAACAGAAGCTAACAGACCAACAGCAATTGCCATACAATCGAAAGCCATATGTATTGCTGCAAATAAGGGAAGTTAGAATAAGAAGAGACGACGACAACCCAAACTTACCGTCAGAGATGAGACCCAGACTATTCGTCCATACTCCATACAGCATTTGGATTAGCATATAACACAGATTAAGCATCAGGAAATAGAATATTTTTCTAGATTCAGGGTTTGACAATATTGTCTTAGTGTATGATTTAACGAGTCTTGCAGTTGGTGTCTGAGGTGGCCCCGTCAAGACTTCAACCCTCTCGGGGTACATGCCTTGCACAGACATCAACACCTCATACAAGTGTACGTTACTTGAACTCACCGAAATACAGCAGACCTGCAATGACAGGGTCCATCCAAGTCAGCGATTGTTGGAATAAACTGGTCCCAAACACAAAGCAAAAGACCAGTAAAGCTGGATAGGAAAGTCCAAAATGTTGGGGTTGGGCCGTTTGGTGCTTGACGGACTGCATGGCCAATGGTGTGTGGAAGAGTAAGGAATATGCTATGAAGGGGATCGAGGCAAGGGAAATCAAAGGCACGTCTGGTGTTGGCGGGAAGTTGAGCTAAAAGTAAAAGGGATCAGATCGAGATACGAGTTGAAGCTGAAGCTAACACACGACAATTGTTCTGAATACGTAAAGTGGTAAAGCGAATATTGTGGCTCCGAGTATACTTGCTGCTCTGGTGAAGGTAGTACCGAGAGATGGCGACAGGACAGATAGGGTATGTTCGAGTCCAGTAGAAGACATGCCATGAAGAAAAAGAGCGGCGTATCCAGGTGCAGATCGCGAGAAGTTCGTCGCTTGAAAAGCAATATCCGATGCGATGGATATGAGCAGTGCAACTGCAATAAGAAATCCTTTGCGAGACTGAAAAAAGGTTTTGTGAGCGAGCTTGAGTAAGAAATGAGAAACATTTGGGACTTGCAGAAGATAGGTTGAACAGAGATCCGAACCAATATGTTGAGAAATGAGCGAAAAGGATAACGCTAGAAGCAGGATACAAAATATCAGCAACCAATATCATCGTCATACCACCTGGGAGAAAAATCACCGAGATGACGGTAGCCTGTACAAAGCGACGAAAAGACACCCATACTGCACAAACTGGAGCATTGATGCGGTACCCAATAATGACCACTAGGATATAAAAGTCATTAGCGCGAAACACTCGATTATGCCAATTTAACACACACCTCAATATCTCTTCTCCTCGCCACTTGGCCAGTATACCCCTCCCAAACCAGTACACCAAACCCTCCACAAGCCAGCACTCGCATAAGAACCCAAAAGACGCCAGTATCCACGTTCAAAAACCATTCCTTGGCGGCAAATATGGCAAAGACGAACAACGCATTAGCAAGGAGGATACGGGGAATGAACTTTCTCGGAATTCTGTCATTTATCAATTAAGCCAGCGGCGCACGTTGCGGATGAAAGATGGCTACATTGTTAGAACCCGAACACTAGGATTGGTTAGAACCACTTACGACGTGGAAAGGATCTCGGAAGGCTGCAGACTTATCCTACTCCTCGCATGGGCATCAGGTCCTGGCATGGTGACCCCAAATGTCAAGTTGGAAAAATAAGGCACTATATCATCGGCGTTTGGTTAGTCACGCAGACACTGTGACATATGTGACATGACGGAATGCAATGGATCATTGGATGATTATGAAGCAAATAAAAATATATAATTCTATGAGAAGCGTATGCGTACAGAAATGGTTCTAAGCGAAATAAATACATCACGAACAGAATAAGATTGATAATAAGACTAAAGTGTCAACACAAGACATAAGTACAGAAAAAAAAAACCAACTTAGACAAGTCATGGTTTGTACTGCGCTACGAAGTTCTGCCATGACTCGTGCGGATTGTGGGGGTTACACTGAATGTCGATTGATGAATGCATGACTGGCACATGTTCGCCAAACATATGGTGTTGACTATAGGTGCTCCCAAGGACAGTTGCATAGTATGGATGTGTAACAGAAGGCATGTGTTCCATATCGTGGGAGACAGGCTGATGGTGATGAGAGGGAATCTGCTGGATATCGGAAGTGAGATGGGGTGGCTGCTGCTGTCCATACATCATCCTCGTGTTAATGTTTCCACCAGTAATTCCACCTTGTCCCATGTCAACAACAGGTGAAAAGGTATCAAAAAATTCCATCGACATAAGATTCGACCCATCGTTAGGTTGGGTGTGGTATTGCCATGTCGAACCATGAAATGAATCGCGGGCTGGAGTGTATTGTGTTGGTGAATCAGAGATGGGAGGTGGCGATGAATGTTGAGGTGGACTCGGTGATGAGGATGTATTTGGTCCTTTCATGATGAGCCTTGTCATTCCACCAATTGGGCCCAATAAGTCGTCAACTTCACTCTTAACCACTTGAGCAGAGAACGGATCGGAATTAGTCGGTTGGGGCTCCGTGTTTGACAGTGCCATAATAGCACGCTCCTTCAATTTGGCAAGAATGGGCTATGTGGGACATTAATCATCGATCAGATGCTCGGATCCGGATACTCACAAGAATATCTTTCGTTTTCGTGCTGTCAGATACCCTTGCAAACAAATTATAAGCTGCCTTCAAATGTGAAAGCGCAGATCTGGCAAAGACCATATTGGGTTTCATTGCGATTTCTCCAAGTACAAGCTATCAGAACTTGTTAAGTCCTTTGAAAGAAAGAACACATGGAACCACATACTGAACACGAAAATACGTGAGTGAACAAAAACCACATCCTTTCCGTCAAACCCGGAAGTTGATTGAACAAACTTTCAATTAAATTCACGAACGACGTGGCACTATTATAAGCTGCCAAAACCGAATGCGAATACCTGCTTCCAATAGGGTCACTGGGATTTTCTCGAAGCGCTTGCGCAAAGTAACCCCTATGCATATAGAAAATTGCTGGAAAGCATAAGTTCGCCAATTCATAAGTGAATACGGAATAAAAAAGACAAACTTATTTCCTTAATTGCAAACGCCGTATACCTCTGCATCGTTAGCTGTACTGTCGGTTGATCGGTTACTGTAGAGTGGTGTTTGGTACCCCCGAAGCCGGGTACCTGCAAACTCGGAGGGATATACCAATTCATTACTTTCTTGTGCAAATCTTGGAAATGCTTGTAACTGAGTGGACGAGTGCCAAATGCCTGGTCGTGAACGACACTCAGGCACTGGGATGTGAAGCGGTGCTTCCACGCAGAAACTAGGAGACGATGAGATGAAATCGGACTAAAGACGGGAAATTGGGTATACAACTCATTTCCACTTCACCATTCTCGTCCTTTGTCGTTGAATGCGGCATCTGATTGTCGATATGTGCAACGAAGAAAGATGGTGGGCGACCAAAAGTTAGGCTCTGTAGGGAAGAAATTGTCACTGAAGAAATCGGGAGACGATCAATAAACAAAATTTACCTGCCAGGAATCATACGTAAATAGCTCATAAAATAGCGCTCTACGCTTCTGTGTCTCTTCCGGCTCCACTCTCCATTTACCCGTATCTCTGTCTGTTAGTAAATTTATCAGTCCTTCAGAAGGGAAATCTCAGCGACACAATCGCTCACGTAGTCCAATCTGTAAATAGGGAAGAGGACGCAGCTATTAGTAATTAGAAACTTGAGCAAGCGAGAATGCGGACACTCAGAGCCATTTTAACCACTATTCCCATTAACATCCATCGAGGTCCAGTCATTTCCGCAAGAAACATAAAGTAAGTTATTAGCAACTATTCCAAAATATCAATTGATATCCCACAACCGAAGTCAGTTCACTCACCAATGCCTGGATACTACCAAGCGAGTGTTCCTCCAAGACAGATTCAATCGACATCGAAGCTCGGCCGAGGTGGTAGTATAGCATCGCCTCTGACGATTTCTGAGGCCTGTCGAGGTCGAGGAAAGCCCCTAATGCCAATACCATGCAACAAATAGAAAGATTGGCGGCGCGTGGGGGGTCATAGTATTCACTTTGATCGTAAATCTGACGAAAGATGACTTCAAAATCTTGTTCATTTATTGGAGTATACCTGAAATAAAATCAGTCCTGTCTTCTAAGAAAACACTGATGAAGGAAACCTACAACCACGCAGCATGTCGAAAATAAATATCACGAAGCATACTAGCGACCTCCACAGGCGGCAGTTTACTCATCACCATCTGCCTGACATTTTCGGCTGTGTCTCCAACCGTAGCAGAGAATGGGAAAGCATGGCTCAACCAAGGAATATCGCTGGGACTGGCCGGGTCCTCCAGAGTAGGAGAAGGGGTCGAGTCTTCGCCGTCGGCACCCATGACGACCTATCGTTGAGCTAGAATGTTATTTCCATGTTGAAGCAAGTGGTTATTTACCTGGAGAAGATACTGGGTGGATGTTAGGATGCTCATAGTTGGGATGAAGAGCGGTACACACCCAGGAGTTAGTTTGGCTACCGTAAAATGAAGCCTGGCCTCCGTCTGATATCGTGCTGTCGCAAAATGTGAAGTCGTAGTTTGAATGAAGGAGAGTAAAGCCTCACAGAGAACCCAAAGATGATGTAGTTTCTTCGATTTCAGCTTCGTCTTCTTGTGGGGCGTCATTCGGTCGTTCTCTTTCCAGTGGACGCTTTATTTGAAGAAGTTCCTCGGTCAGTAACGGATGGATGTCACTCGAATTGATGGAATGGGATTGTGAGAGTCCATCTTCGAGATCTCGAATGCGGTTTGCAAGCAAGGAAATTTTTTCGTGAAGTTCTTGGGTATTTGCGAGAACAAATCTGATATAATACGTCACATCGTGGAGAAAGGTCCAGCAAACTTGGTTAACCGACCTGTTGCCCTTCCCAGTGGTAAGAGATCCTTGGGTCCCCATCAGTTTACAGAAAGAGATAACTGCGCAGGAAACCCACCTTTAGGACATATAGCCTCACATCCCTTCTTGAGGCAGTTCCTAAAAAATAGTCAGGAATCGCATATAGCTATGGGGTGAAGACACTTCACATGCAAGGAAAGGTGCGAGTGCACCTGGTATTTGGTGAGGAAAGCAGCCCTGGACAAATGCAGAAGAACATACTTGAGCTTTAATCTATGCAATCGAAACATAAAATGCCGAAAGCCTTGAGTGATAATGAACCCACCGTCGACATTCAGCACAGGACCGTGCATGACCGTGTCGCTTGCCCAGGGGAAGTGCCTGGGGGGTGTATCTTGCAGAAGCCATGAGGCAGCAGGGTCGATTCCTGGCGTATTTGTAGGAGCTGCACGGGGGGTCGGGAAGGATACTGCTCCGTGCTAGGATATACTAGTTTTGTACGACGACTGCAACTGGAAACATGATCTCGATCTGGCTGTTTTGGTGTTGTTTGTGCCATATCCTCTTCTGTGTCGTCCATCGTCCTCATAGTTACCTCTGATGAACGATCTGAGATGCCTGGTCTGAATCTTGCGCCTCAGAGTTCCTTTGGATCGTCGACAATTGATGATTCAACCGTTCTGTATTGCCTCCAAGTAATTTAAATCTGCTTTATTCATTCCCTTTAGGTTTCGTCCCATGGCCCCCATACAGCGCGACGATAGTTGGTCGGATGACGGTGACGAACGCCCTTCAGGCGTAGAAACCGATGTCCTGTTGGGTATCCCGGATGGTAGAATCGAAAATGAAGGTGATCTAATCGACGCAGCAGTCTCTCGTATTGGAGGTCTACCTGTGCGAGCATATTGTGTACTTGTTCTGATCCCAATGGTTTGACGTCCCCCTCCTAAAACAAGGCTCTGCTTCAGTCCAACGAGCCTCCATTCACATCGTCTTCCTGCATGTCGTGTCTGCAACCAATGGAACTCCTTGTCCAGTTGTGGTGCCCTTTCGAAAACAGCCCGATGGACCGAGCACTTTATGTTTGGGGCTGCGCGCTTGCTGGTTGTCAAGGAAAGGAGGGCAGGTGAGCGTCACATGGCTTTTTTTTGAAACGGCGTTTCTTGCGTTGTGTGCCAGTTTAAGGTCAACAACATCCTCAGCATATCGGCACATCATAACCGTCATTGATTCCATTCAGCATATGTTTCTTTGTCTATGGCTCCGACCTCTCGGAGCCGAAACTTGGTAGTGCACTGTTACTAAATGCGTCGATCTCTAGTGTACGTGCGTGGCGCGGCCTGCGGTATAATGAAACATACGCAGCCAAATTAAAGCGGAAACAAAAAAAGGCGACGGAAGAGAAAGACAAAACACCCCAAAAAACCATCCTGGTATCGCAATTGCAGAAAACCTCGGTTTCGACACAATCCAATCCATTCACTGTGAGTAAATCTTCACTTTGTCGTCACCGGCGGCATATCGGTGGCCACCTACTTTTGGTAGCTGCGACCCAGTAGTCGCTTTTAAAATGGGCGCACGGCCTGACTCGTTACTTTTTTCACACAGATGACCGGGGAAACTCTCTTCCACAATAACCAATTTTGTTTCGCCGCCCATTCGTTTGACACGTCGGTAAGTTTGTGATACCGTTTTTCGTAAAAAGTTCAATCTGGACATGAATGGCAGATCCTATCAAAAGAGCGTGGCTCAGGGACGGAGGATGCGGATCCGGTCGGGACTCCCTCTTGCGTTGCAGGAGATGAAGACAACAACGAAGCAAATGATAATGACGTCAAGGATGTGAATGAGTCGGATACAGAATCATCGGACTCGCTTGTTACAGCACTTGCCTCAACATCAATAAGCGATTCGGCATGGAAATCTGCGCCTTCGTATCCTCCATTGTATCTATCAACTTTAATTGAATATCTCCCTCCTCAAACCGTTCCTAAGCTTCCGAAAGGACTAACGGTCGAGGATGTTATAGAAAAGGACAAAGATGTCACATGGACGAAGGAGAATTATGAGAACTCTCTGGGGCTCGATCAAGTTTTCGAGAAGTTTATCCAACGGGTCGCCATTGAAGGTAAACAATGCATAAGGTTCGTAATCTCAAATTCCTTTAGTGTGTTTGGAAGCCAATCGCTACATAGATACGAGTTGGGTGGTACCTTCCGTTCGCATCGGACAAGGTGTCCGATTTACTCTGGCCTAGGCCTCCATCGGACACCACCCCAACCACCAAACCTGACGTGGAAGTTGTTCGGCCCTCGTGGCGTACTTTCGACGCCACTCAAGTCCCTCAATGCCCGTCATGCAACACCTCTCGTGTGTTCGAATGCCAACTGATGCCCAATCTGATCAACGTCCTTCGTCCCTCATGGGAGGAGGGGCCAGAAGGGAAAATAAAAAAAGTCGCAAACGCGAAGGAACAAGTTGAAAACTCTCTCGAGAAAAGTGAGGTCAATAAGGTCGAGAAGCGCGGAATGGAGTGGGGCACTTGTTTGATCTTCAGTTGTGAGAAGGACTGTTGCCGAGAAGATGGGAAAGAGGTTAAGGAAGTCTGGAGAGAAGAGGTCGTTTACGTTCAGTGGGACTCATAGATCTACTCTTCTGTGGGCGCAAAAAATAAAATAATAATCCTTTGAGAACGGCTGCCGAGCTAGGAATGCCAAACTGGGCCAAAGGTTACCTTTCTTGGGTTCGCCCGAGAGTCCGCTGATGCCACCACGACCTCTGCAAGGCGACTTCTCCGGTGTCAAATGTGATACGACCACCTAATCGCAATGCTGCACACCAACCTCTGCAGTGTCTTTGAATGTAAATCCGTCTTCGAGCCGTATGATTTCCCTTCTTGAGACACCTAGCACTCGGCTTGTCTAAATTCCTCAGCTACTGTTTCCTCCAAATCACTCAACCCTAACATTGCCATTCAAGGCCTGACCCCCAGCGAAGAAACACAGCACAATCGCGGCTTCGTGGTCTGTAAATTATAGAGTTTGCAGTTTGACGTACTCGAGTGGTAGGTAGTTTCTTCAGAGTTCGCTGGGCCGAAGTGACGAGGATATTGTTCCAGGTTGCTTGGAAGTCGTTGATGAAAATTTTGCCGACTAAGCATGTTATGTAACTTAGGCATTCGAGGGCGACTGCTGTAGCCTTTGGCAGCTTCATATCTCACCCGAGGTGGCGTTTTGGTTAGCCATTTTTTGTTGTTGTTAAGCGGGAAGTGTACCGGGTCAACGACAAGTCGACTTTCCGCAGGAGGACCTTCCTGGGATCCGATCAAACGAGTCGTTTGATGCGGTACGTACTGACGGTTTCCGGCTATGAATTCACCCAGAGGTCGTTCTTCCCACCAGTGATGAGTGTGGTAACGAGCTCGAGAAAGTGTCCACGACGAGATTGGTGGCACCCTAGGTGAACCTCCCTTGGAGCAATTGTATCCTGACTTGTATGGGCCTTGGGATTGACACACATAATTTGACTCGGACCCTCTCGACGTAGGGTGATGAATCCCGCAGATGAGAGTCGAAATCACTCCAACCTTGTTCCAACCCAAATAAATAGATGCTGTGTCCCATGCTGGAATACATGGTCTGTCTCATGTTCTGATCCGAAAGAGCTCGAGATTGTAGTCTGGTAGCAACATATGGAGTATACGATTGCCAATTGGGCAGGCAATTTGTCACTCGTGTCACCTGTTTTCCTGAGTCACGGTCATTCCTTATGGATGATGCTTTCGTCGAAACATCCGATGTCGAGGAGCTCGCCGAGTTGGGAAAACAGGTATTACACCCATCTTCCAGTCCTCACAGACGGGGAAATTCCCCGCAAAGTGATTTTCCACGTAAGCGAATTAAAGTATGTTGTGCTCATTTCTTGGAATTTTTATCTGAATTCTGCGAAGCTTTACAATGTAAATTCTTTGTCAGGAGAAAATAACCGAAATGCAGACGACCTGCACTCGCTTCCAGCCGAAAGGCCATCCTCACTTTCAACTGAGTCGTCTCCATCTCCGTTACGTCGGTCACCACCCCCTCTAGTAACTGCAAATGCAGTGCCTGCCCTGCCAACTTTGGAAGCATCACCTACTACAGACCATCAAGGTTTGCGTTATTCCTTCCGCAAGCGAAATGCTGCCCAGCTTGCTCCGTACACTGCCGACCTAATTCAGTACAAGCGCGCATTAAGGCATAATCCAGATGCAATCATCAAAATGAAGCAAATAGAACGGCAGCTAGAGCAGGAACAGCAGCATAGACGCCCTGACGATCATTACGAAGACGAAGGGTTTGCCGATCAACTGAATAGGGAAGAAAGGGAATGGAGACGCAGAAGGAGGTTGGAGAAAATGAAGGAGACTCTGTCAGTTCAGGACCTCTCGCATTATCCTACAATCCTGCAAGACCTGAGCACTGACGACGAAGAGAAGGAAATGGATGCTGCTTCCAAGGCCGCACGAAAGATTCTTCGTGTAAAGGAGCGAGCACAGCGAGCGAGGGAAAACGAAGATGAAAAGCGACGAAGAATGGAAGAAAGGAGTCGGACAAGGGAAGACGAGCCCAAGCAACCAAAACCTTTTCCATTTTCAAAATCAAAGCACGAGAGTTCAAACCGTCGCTCTCCTTTCTACCCTCAGGTAAATTTAACCACTAATGAGATAATGTCTGAATACCACTGATGAAAAATTTCAAGATAGAAGCCAGTTATTCGAGGTATACACCCCTTCGTTTCCCCTCATCTCCACAGGAAGACAAGGACGATGTTGTTTACAATTATTTCAATGACGTCGACGTTGAAATGTACGACCCGCCTTACAACGCTTTCGATGAACCTGCGAGCTATCCTCTATCCTATCCCTCCTCGCCTCCGCATTCAACAGACGCTGTCTTTGATGGTACTTACGAAAACCATAGTGAAGATGTACCGCAGCAAACGTCTGACATTCCTGATTTGGAGGAACTCAATCTGAACTCGAAGGAGGGACGTATCTTGTGTAGAATGATGCCCAGAGGGATGGCCGAAGAGCTTTCCCGACAGGCTACGAAAAACGACGACAGAATGAGCGAACGATCTCGTGGCTCACCTGACCCTGACCCTGATGGCCCGTTACTTCCAAGGACCCGAGTTCGAAAAATAACCAATTCGGAGAACATTCGGGAAGTGAGAGGCGACCCAGAAAGCGAGGAAGAGAGACGACCTGATCCTGTGTCTTCGAGTTCTTCGTCGTCCATTCAAATTTCCGACGAGAGCGATTCTGATTCTGACTCGATCGAGATTCTTCATACCTATCGTCGCGCACCCTCGCGCCGCAAACCTGTCGAACCCAAGAAGATCCATGTCATCTCTGATTCCGAGGGTGATGAAGACATTCAGTTCTTCGTGCAGAACACACGGCCAATCAGGAAATCATCAAAGTTACGCGATCAAAGTCTGATAAATTACATGCTACCACGGCTGCACACCACTGGAAAATCTTCTCGAAAAAATACAACCAGGCGGAAGTACAAATACGACATTATGACAAGAGGTGGTCGCGGACATGGACGAGATCGCCAAATCCTACTTTCCTTCCATGAACACAGGGTAAAGAACCACCCTGGAGCAGAACCACTTGTTCCTGATAGTGGCCCTCATCATCCACGGCCTTCTTCATCTACATCGGATGTCGAAGCCCATCATGTCCATGTTCAAGATCAAAAACCCCTTGGTAGGCAGGATAGGGGAAAGTTACGCAAGGCTAAGGCCAAAAAGATCGGAATTTACAATTTCAATTCTGAAGGCAATGCTCGGATAACAACCGGGAGGAGGACAGATGCTGCTTTCTTCACTGTTGACCTAGAAGACGAAGGCTTCCACCATGCTCTGGCCGCTACAACTGGGTCTGGTCCTCGTTATGAATCGAAACGCAAGCCGATTACCACTCGGGTCACGTCCACCAACACCTTGTTCGAAGCACAGCAACACGAAGACATCCCGTCAGATCAGGACGATGGCCAAGTGGTTTCTGGAGGCAAGATGAAAAAATTTACCTGCGATCTGGGCATTAAACGCATTTCGTCTGGACGGAGTTTCAGCCAATTGAGTTACATTCGGAAAGGCTGGCTTCACGAGCTAATCAATGCTGCATCGATGTCTGGCGTCTTGGACAATTCTGCCCCTCCGTCGACAATATTGTGCCGGTTCGAACTCAGCAGCACAATCGGCATTGGGACTCTTTGTACATCATTACCAAAGATCCTGGATGCATTGTTCGAGGGTGCAACTGACTTTCTGAATGCTGATTCTGACACACTCAGTGATGAATGGAAACCCGGGTTCAGGATTACTTCTCAGCTCATTTCGTGGTATATTCACACCGCTCAGGCAGGAGAGACGACCGTCCTTCGCGAGGTTGTGGATAAGGAGGTCATCCGGATTACAAACCTAATGGACAAACAGTCCATAAACTTTGTCGAAAAGCCCATTCTCTCGTTGTGCTGGTTTCTGGTTGAATTGTCTGCTCGCGTCTCAGTCCCTCTTCCATATCCGGGGCTTTCGCCATCGTTGAAGGTGTCTTCGAGGATTCTGATGCGACTACTGGTCCGTATTGGCATCGAGAAGGCAGCCGATGCAATCCAGAGTGATGAGAATTTGGATGAATCGATCCTCGATCATTACGCAACCGAGCTGTGGATTTGTTTAATCCACCTTCTGGGAATTCCAAAAGAAGGCAATCCAAAGTCCAAGTCGAATCCATTCTGGACTATTTTTATGGATGCCCTTCCAAACGTTGATGCCAAAGATTCGACCCATAGTGTCAAAATCAGTGAGGACGTCTGGCTCAGCACATTCGCGCTATCGGCTCTTTCACAATTCTCTGTGCATGGAATGGCTACCGCCGAACCAAGATTACCAGCTTACTGGAACCTAGTTGCATTTGGCCTGAAGTCGATTTGCCTTACAGAAATTGAGGAACAGCAGCGTCTTCAGCTACCCTTCCTAAGGAAACGGGACCGCTATGTCGCCTTGGTCGTAACACGATGCGAGCACTTGCATAAAGTTTGGAATTGGCGTCTGGACGAAGGTTCTTCCATGTTTAATCAGATTTCCGAGATTTTCAGGAGTCGCAACTTCGCTAATCTGCGCTTTGAGGACGACAAGTTGCCCAAATTCTTCAAGCACACGGATTGGAGTCTTCTGGAATCGCACGACTCGACGGATACTATCCTCTCCATCTTTCTCAAACTCATCATGAGTGCTGATCGGGATGAAGTCAATGAAGGCCGCAGACTTACGAAACGCAAGAAACTCCTTTCGCTTGCGGTGCCTCTACGGTCTCTTTCGTTTCCTACGGGTCGTCCTCCCAGTGGCCGAGAACTGTCTATGTTCTACAACCGCCTTAGTGCAATTGCCTTGGCTCTTTATCTGGATCCAAGTGACCATGACGATCGCATCAGCAAAGCACGACATTACATAGATTTCAAGACGGCAGATACGAAAACGAGACACAGTGTTTTATGCGGACTTGAAAGGTTGTGCCATCTGATGATAAAGCGTGACATGAAACTGGGATCGATGTTCGACTGGATTGACGACCTTTCAAAATCACTGGACGCACAACTGAAGGTCTTTGCATCGGAACATTCAGCCCCTTGTCGTGCCAACAACCTGATGGATCCTCCTGTTCAATTGGTGAAACACTTGTTTGAAACCGTGGGTCGCGTCATTGCATCCTACGCAGATGCTTCTCAGTTCTTTGAACCGCTTTTATTTGGTAAGCGGATAAGAATTCATCTGCCGTTTGGATTCGTATTGATCAAAAATTGCAGGCAAAATAAAACCCATTCTTGCATCTCCGATTCTGAAGACGGACATTCTAAGGGAAGAGTTTGCCCACCTCCTGGATATGATATTCGCTTCTAGGACAAGGGTTCTTCCGAAGCCTGCAAGGCCATTCACCCCTGAAGAGATCAATGAAGAAAGTCAAAATTACTTCGAAGGTTTTGATGATATTGACTTTGCTGCCATTGGTGACCTGCCCGGGAACGACCATGCTGCTGATATACTAGAGAAGGATCGTACATTTCGCCAGGTATGGAAATATTATTATTGTATCGTGTTTCATTCTATGAACATTCAATTAGGATGTGGATGGGAAATTGAAATGGGTGATTTACACACATCTCAAGCCATATGTGGCTTCTTCCCCTCCCCTCACTGTATCTCGGAAAGCCTACGCAAATGAATGTGATAAATGGTTGCGACGTTGGCTCTGCTTCAATGACCTTCAACAAAGCCAGGATAACAAGGTTCGCATGAAACCCAACTTTCTGATGATTTGGGACTTATTGGCTTCTACAGTGGCATAACTCGATCCATCTGTTGGATGTCCTTATGGTTAATAAGCAAGATAAGGATGATGATGATCCTTGGATACATCGTGTCAATTTAAGTGTCATGTTCCAGCTCCTACAGCTCGATCCAATGGCGTATTTGGTGTGTAATTTAATTCGACATTATCCCTTACGAAGGCTTACCACCAAGAATAGTCATTCATGAACCGCGCTCTCCAAGTATTTTTTCGTGCCTTGGTTTCTGATTCGCTCACCCTCGAGAATGAATATTTGTCCTGGCTTCTCTCCATCGACTGTCTTCGGCATCCTTTATTCGCTGGCACCGCAACAGTTCTCGGCCCTAGGCATGATGCCTCTGCCGATTATCAGTTTTCTGCTGACAAATTTTTGGAACTTCGGCTACCCCTAATTCGAGGTAATGCGAACGAATACTTGTTTTTGGCATCCTCTGACCCGGTGCATTAGTGATTTTTCATAACATTGAACACAGTTTATCGAATGAAGACATCACAGAAATGGAAGCTAGATCATCCTCAGTAGATTTTTGTCACAGCATGTTCTCCTCAATGCGCCGAATCCGTACAGTGAGTATATTTGAGCCAATCAGAATTACTGAATCTTAGATGAATATTTTTTGCAGCAACTTTTGCAGAAGACAGGAGACAACGCGCAAGAGTATACCCAATTCTGTATTCAGGTACTTCAGGCGTTCCAAGAAAACGCCCTGCTCCGGACGCAGCATCGTCTAGAATTCTTTGTCGGATGGGCAAGGACACTGGTAGCCCCTCCATGAGCCCCAATTGCATGTATTCGTAATCGGATGTATATTATCTATCGCTTTGGGAACCCATTTATTCCGACGATCACTGCATTTATCCAATTTGCTTCCAATGAAGTCATCAAGATGTACCTTCGAGATGATCAGCGCTTGTAGAGACATAACTCCTCTCGCCCGATGTCAAACAAATCAGAGAAGGTTGTGCCAGACTTGGAATGTGGTAAAGATGCGGCCGAATTTTGTACAATTTCAGAATTAGATATAAGTAATGTGGCTATAACTGTGGGTATGTCGTGATGAATGGAAGCATATCGTGTTGTTTTGGGAATATGATAATAATGAGTTATGCAGAGTGACATCATTTGGAAATGTGAAATGAACATGGAAAGCGTGGATTAATGATTAATCTGCTTGATTTGGGTGGTCCAGCTTTGCTCGACCTCAATATCTCTGGAGGTGGGGTTTCCTGGCGGAGATGAGTAAATACATGTGTGTAGAACCCATTCTTTGGAGAGACATACGATGGAATGTTATTTGTCTGTCCCGAGCCCGACGTTGATAACAAATGAGGTGTTCTGTACGGATATGGGTAGCCTGGGTTGATTGACGGTTGGCTGTGTGGGACCGCAGAACAATTTGTGAATGAATGAATTGCGAAGGGGTCAAATTTGGAGAGGGTCGGCGGGGGTGAGCCCTCCGATGATGACGAAGAGGAGGATGAGGAAGACATTCTTTATGAGGGCACTTGGTGGAGACTGTAGAGAGTGCAAAATCAAGGGGAGACTTTGGAGGGGCATGGATCCAAAGGCGGACCTTTATATACACCAAATCGAGTTGCAGAAGGCTCGCGGGATGCAAGCACCTTTTGGAAGGACTTTGCGGTCCGAAATATGACAAATCTGTGGCATCCACAGGTCGCCCGGACGGAGTCACGAAAACGGATGGGCTGAAACTGGTGCAGCGTACTTACGTACATCCGGGCTGCCCAGAATACGGCGTAGCCTAAGATATGAATATCCGTGGAAGAGAACAAGCTCGATGATCTCAATGGAACCATCAGCCTTCCGCGAAAAGGCCCCGATACAGTGGTCAGGTGTTGCACAAACCCATTCGTTCAGGAAAAAATCAAGTGAATTCAGATGCCTCCGAACTCCTTGTGCCTTGTTGAATGGTTTATAAAACCACTGGCATGCACAAAGATAAGGGTTCAGACCACCACATATGAATGGCCTTAGATTGCAAGTTCCGGTAGGTCGACGGTGTTTCCTGTTTCGAGTCCAATGTCCACAATGCTGGACGCTTTTCCCTAAAGTCGTCGAGCAGATCTGCTTAATCGTCAATGAAATTTTCTGTCCACAGATGTTTTGTTGTCGACTTACCCCAGGCGCCCATGATGGTCATGCGCCACAGCCTGGGAAGGTCGCCTTTTTGGGACATCAAGTACATCGGTGGCAGTAACCCGTGTTCGGTTCAAAACCGCCGATGTTCGTTTGAATCGTTTCCTTGTCTGAGAATTTGCATCCGGTGTTTTTGAACACCCAATGCTTTGTCGGACAAGTCAAACAATTTAAAGTAAGATCGACATGCGCGTTATTACCCCACACACCCCACGACATCTGCCGTTTAAGTTATCATTACTCCATGAGTATTCAAATCATTGAACGGCCAGCAAGCGCGTGTTTCAGCCAGAAAGACGTAAATTTTTTAAAGTTATCATTCTCACTATGATTTATTACTCTGTATACGTTGCTCCCGAGTCATATGGGACAGCCTGGTAATGTACGCTCAGTGAGTCAATTCATCTCCGCCCTCGTGGACAAATTGGCTTTTTTTAGCTATATAAAATGGGCAGCACGCGACGACTGGAAAAGTCGGCTCGGAACTTCGTCTGGCTTCTTGTGCATTAGGGAAGGGGTCTTTGGGCGCTTTCAAAAGTCAGTTTGGAAACACGAAGGAATCTGATTGGACTTCTGCTTCTCTTGAGTGCCATGAACAACAAAACGTGTCTTGATCTTGCCTGCGAGTCAGAAAGAAAACTTCAATGTGCCGCCTACAACTCTTTTTTTCTCACGACAATGAAGAAATAATGATTTGATAATTTATCGCAAGTAACCACTCCTCCATGGTATCGATGTTTGACCATTTCCAAGAATGTAAATGGTTTTTCTAAAGAAGGAATATGTGGCACTCTCACGAATGCCCCCAACGAAATTCCGTGGCCACTCTAGTAATTTCTGCAAACAACCTCCTGTTTGAAAGGGTCCTCGATCACTCACAATCCATCACCACTGCCGGCAATTGTCAGAGTTTCAAGGTCGTTGGACCTTATGGCAAGTTTTCCATATCAGATATCACGGTCTGGCCGCAGTTTGTCCAAAGTTTGTCTTGATGATTGTGGGTACCAAGGGAGATATACTTATAATTATCAGTTATCAACAAGGCACGGGTATTCCCCTTCCTCCGTCCGAGTCCCATAACTTCTAACGAGAAAGATAACGGCTCATTAGCAATTTGAACAACCACGAGCGTTCAAGTTGGCCGCGATGATCATGTGTCGTCTGATACTGTCGCCCACTGGGTTGAGTAAGATACTGTCTGAAGTGACAGTTGGGGGGGTTCACCGATGATAAGTACCCAACCTACCGTAAATGGATTCAAGAGCGGAATACAAATTCCTATTGGCCTTCTGGTATTCATTAGAAAGACCGATCGCGGTAGAGGGTGAATATTTGAATTAGGTAGACAGGCATGTGCGGAAGGAACTGGAGCGATGGGAGTGGACACGCATTAAAATCTGTGATACGAAAACTTTTGCCTGCAAGGGAATTACTCAACACGCACCTGCCGGGGAAGCGCAGATCAGCAAAAATATCCAATCCCCTTACCATTAATCGGGGAGTGGTGCCTGTAAGTAATGATCAATGGGCACGAGGTGTTGTGAAAGCCGCCGCCAAGCCTGGCTGATTCTAACCAGACAGGATTGGTAGTCGTCCGTCGTTATTCGTAAAGCGCGAAAACAGATTGGAGGCAGATACATATGCCATTAAAACCATCGCGGACTCCAAATTGGATCTCTGAACCCTTGGTTCATTGAAGCCGCTGTCAACCTCTGACATTTCAAATACCCTGAAATTCATACCCTGAAATTCATACTCACAGCGTTTGTCAGTCGAAGCGATGTGCCGAGTGAGAAAGAGTATTTATTGAAATGTGTGGCACATGTGAAGGAAACGAATCTGTTGTGGAAAAGGAGTTGAATGCCGGTTACGAAATGCCCAAAAATCGGATCCATTGCCCTGGAATAATTTGCACCTTATCTTGTTTTACGTACACGATCTGCGAAGAAATGTGGGGGTGGGGTAGCCGTTTCGTAATGATTTCAAGCTCACGGTGATATCGAGTTCTGTTGACTCTGTCAATGACTTGAACACTGAAACGGTCAACTTGTCCGCTCTGATAATCAATTTCGATGGTGGTCGCGTGATCCCTCAGAAGCCAGCACTAGTTTTATTTTCTAGAAGGTTAGTTAGTTTACTTTAGTTGTTTGCAGATCTTCTGGAAAGACACTGCGAACCTTGTCTAGCCAAAAAATTACTACTGGATTCCTTTCAGTTGGCGATGCTCCGTGAGGAGTGGAAAGTCAATTCGAAATGCAGGCCCTAGGATTTGACATGAAGCCTGCTTGACACATGTGGATCAGACCCTTGGAGACCCAACCATCTGGATCGTTCCGTTCATGACCACGTTCACTGTGAGAAGAAGGAAGTGTCAAGCTGTCCGAGGGCCTTCCGGAAGTCATTACGGCGTACCTTCCGACCTGCGTCACAGTGACAGGCTGATATTTAAAGCTGTAACTGTCCTGTTTTGTCTGTTTGCTGTATGAAATCAAAACGAGGAAAGTATTTCAAGTTTGAATTGGAATCAATGAATGTAAAATGAATGCCGAGGCTGCAACCGGTGAACACGAGGTGGCGTTGGAGTATTGCGGATCCAGTAAATTTTTTCTGGATTGTGTTTCGAGAACAATGTTGGATGGAATACGACCTATCACAAGAGTCCGATAATTTGTATAGTGTTATGAGAGCCGAAAAAAGGGGCACCTTCATTTAAAAATTTCGGGGCACATGTTCGAGGTTGTCTCGGCTAAAGATAATTGATACCACCTTTTGAATAACAGTATATTCCTCGGTAAGAATATGAAATACGCTTCAACTCTGCATTTGGTTTAGTCGATGCCGCTTTAGAACAAGAGGCAAGGTCTAAAGGTTGGTGGTAGTAGTCAGCTTTGGGTCAGCCCTAATCATCTCGGTTTGGGACTCACAAGAGAATGAAGCGTTGGACCTGCTGGCGTCGTCCTGGGCGCAGTTGTTGAACAAGTTGATCGGAGTCAACACATGGTTACGATGCTCAGAACGAGCCGTGCAGGGTCCTACGAGATCTCTTTCCCTACAAACAATCGGAACCACCTTTCCGGACAGGTTGAAAGGAATTCCCTATATAATTCTTCAAGTTAGTTATTCAGCTGACACGCGGTGCCACTAAAATGGGTGATCGAGCAAACAAGGAAAGAACCCTCGTTCTCGCAAACTGACATAAAAGCAAAGGATGCTTAGAGTTGAGCCGGGTACTCTCCAACCAATCAGATTGTAAGTCTATGCGAAGTGACAGGTGTCAGCGCTCGACCAACATTCACTGGAAATTTTGGACCAGGTGACAGCAGCCAAGTAAGGGCGAAGTCGTTGGGAGAATTACTGACACTGATTTTGTGTGGGTAAGCGACGTCGACAAGTCCAAGACGCTGAGCGCTTATGATCAAGATTACGTGATTGACGCCAACATATTGATCGCGTCGGACAGAGTACAGTACAATGTTATACGAACGGTCTTCTTAGAACTGCAACTAGACTTTAGAAGCAACATTTAGTTAAAGGTGGAAGCAAGATACATCTTCTTAATGAAACTTAGCTGAGATTGTGCCGTGGAGCCCCAGTTGCCAGAATTTCGTGCGATTTATGCTCTTGCAGTTTGTCCACAAGATGTTAACTATGAGTGCACTTGTCCTCGGTCGTCTCCTTCTCCATGGTCAGCTCATTGTCAACTGTTGGTAAACGGCCTCTCGGCCGGACTCCTTTCAGTGCCGAGTGAGGTGAGGATCGTGGAGAGGGAACTTTAGATATTTAGCTGGAGAGCTAGTGGTTAGACGATGGGAATAGAAGGGAAAGCCTGCAACCGAGTCTCACTCCTAATCCTCCAAAAACGCTTCTGACAAGTGCAGCGTGCTTACCATTTACGAAAGCATTCCTTTCGAACCAACGTCCTGTGGCTTTGCACCACCAACGGCCTAAACGCAGCCTTCCATGTCAATGACCTCGAGACAAAGTTTAAACCTTGTAACCTGGAATTCGGAGAAGCAAGAAACAAGACGACGGCGACGGCGCAGCAAGAAGCACTGACTAAAGGTGTCGTTGTCGGTGATAGAAAGCGGCCCATCCGACGATGTCTAAGTGACTTTCTTCGTCGTGGTCGTCACCCATCCCTTGTTGATCGATTGGCCATCCGCCATCAAAGACAACACGCCATGTTGCATTTTCTTCACCCCTTCTTTCCTGTCTCCACCCTCCTCATTCGTTACTGCGCAGACAAATCTCCTTTCTTCATCTTGAATTCCTCGACCCATTCCAGAGTTCTCCAAACTTGGCAGGCCAGTTCAGGCTCCGTAACGGCTATACATTGGACGACGAGCCACAAAGCCAGGATTGCAGTTAAAAGGTCTGTATCGTAGGTTGACC